>Ga0364893_10019_pt1 | contig 79275 bp, 73 predicted proteins | sample ExccelJu500001D3_FD_206943 | JGI IMG/M metagenome (GOLD analysis project Ga0364893, IMG submission 206943) | Enriched cells from Trout Bog Lake Hypolimnion, Wisconsin, USA - BchlTB.July16.5000.01.D3 | ecosystem: Environmental > Aquatic > Freshwater > Lake > Hypolimnion/Profundal zone | place: USA...
TTTGTGTAGGGGATGTGGGCAAAGGGAGCCGCGACGACATTGCGGAGACGCTCGAGAAGACCGTTTTCGATGAATTTATCGAAAAATTGCAAATCTTCCTGGCAATGCTCCAAGACGTAGTTCACGCAGAATTTGAGATAGCTCTCCGCGCATTCCATGTTGGCTTTGAGATCGGCAAAGGCCATTTCTGGCTCGATCATCCAAAATTCAGCGAGGTGGCGCGAAGTGTTAGAATTTTCGGCGCGAAATGTGGGGCCAAAAGTGTAGACATCAGAGAGGGCAAGGGCCAAAATCTCTCCTTCGAGTTGTCCCGACACGGTGAGATAAGTGTTTTTGCCAAAGAAGTCTTTCTCGGGATCTTCTTTAGCAAGTGTCGTGACGCGGAACATCTCTCCGCCCCCTTCGCAGTCGGAGCCGGTGATGATCGGCGTCTGGATATAGAGAAAGCCCCTTTTCTGGAAGAATGTGTGGGTGGCAAACGCAAGGGCGCTCCGGATACGCATCACAGCGCCTTGGGTGTTTGTCCGAGGGCGAAGATGGGCGATGGTGCGGAGGAATTCAAAGGTGTGCCGTTTTTTCTGCAGAGGGTATTTGGCCGGATCGCAAAGGCCGATCACCTTGACGGAAGAGGCGCGCAGTTCAAGGGCTTGATTTTTCCCAGGGCTTTCGACGAGATGCCCCTTAGCGACGATAGAGGCGCCTGTGGAGAGGCCTTCGATCTGTCCATCGGCGACGACTTGGAGATTGCCGAGTGTGGAGCCGTCGTTGACTTCGATGAAGGTGAACGATTTTTGATCGCGTACTGTTCGCACCCAGCCGTATAAGGTGACTTCGTCGTTGATTTTGCCTTGCAAAATCTCTTTAATTTTTCTCTTCATGCGCAAGTTTCCGTAAAGTGGCGATTTCTTGTTTCCAGGCGGCAGGTCCGCCGGGAGTTTCCAAATATTTTGGCAAGTCATTTTCCTGCATGATAAAGCGAAACGACTCAAGGCCGATCTTCCCCTCGCCAATCGGCGCATGCCGATCGACGCGAGAGCCGAGCTCTTTCATCGAATCGTTGAGGTGAAATGTCGAAAGATACTCAAGCCCGATGAGATCGTCGAATTCCTGCAGCGTTTTTCTCCAGCCGGCGCGCTCGCGGATGTCGTAGCCTGCCGCAAAGATATGGCATGTGTCGATGCAGACGCCGATGGGGATTTTTCTGTGCACGGCGCGGGTGATGGCGCCGATGTGCTCGAATCGATGGCCGACGCTCGTTCCTTGCCCCGCCGTCAGCTCCAAAATGAGTTTGGTATTGCCTCGGTGGACCTGCTCTTCCACTTCCAAAAGACTTTTCACAATCGTCTCTAAACACTCGTCGATGGAGCCTGTTGTCGCAGAGCCTGGATGGAAGTTGAGGTAGGGGATTTTTAGTAGGTGACACCGCTCGATCTCTTCTCGAAACGCTTTTCTGCTCTTTTGTAGGATTTCTGGATCGGGAGAGCCCAAATTGATGAGGTAGCTATCGTGGCTCATCACATGGGTGATGCCCGTTTCATCAAGAGCTTTTTGCCAAAGGGCCAGTTCTTCTTGCCCGATCGTGCGCCCCGTCCACTGTTTTTGATTGCTCGTAAACAGCTGAATGGCTGTCGCGCCGATCTCTTTCCCCTCAAAAAGGGCGTTAGGGGCGCCGCCCGCGGCAGAAGTATGAGCTCCGATCAATATTTTTTTCATAGCTGTTGAATTTTAACGCAATTCATCCGATTCTCGCAAGGTATGGAAACAGCCCAGTCCATTCTTCGCTCCGCCCGCTCCTTTTTCGCGGGCACGGTCTTGAGCCGGGCCAGCGGACTTTTTCGCGATATCGCCATGGCGATCTCGTTTGGCAGTTCGGCGGAGCTGGCCGCCTTCTTTGTCGCCTTTCGCCTAGCGAACCTCTTCCGGCGCCTTTTGGGAGAGGGGAATTTACAGGCGGGATTTGTCCCTCACTTTCTCTCTTTGAAAGAAGAGGGGCCTCTCTTTTATCGCGATGCTGTTTTTTCAATGGGAATTGTCCTCCTGGCTGCGGTCGCCCTTCTAGAGGGGGTTCTTTGGATTTTGCACCTTTTTGCGGGCCCCGATTGGCTCCAAATCATCGAACTGACCATGTGGATGGTGCCAGGCTTATTCTTCATCTGCCTCTATGCGCTCAATAGCTCTTTTTTGCAGTGTCGTAAAAAATACTTTTTACCCGCGGCGGCCCCCATCGCCTTTAATTTCATCTGGGTGGCCGCGGCTCTTTGTCTCCCCGATGTCCGCTCTTTGGCGATCGCAGTCACTTTGGCCTTTGCAGGGCAGTGGTTCGTCACGGTTTTTGAGGGGTTCAAGATCCTATCGATGGGGCAGTGGTTAAAGCCAAAACTGTTCTCGGTCGATTTTAGGGCCCTTTTAAAGCCCCTTTCTCTGGGTCTGATCGGCGTGGGGGCAGTTCAGTTCAACAGCGCACTTGATCCGATTTTTGCCCGGATTGCCGACTTGCAAGGGCCGGCGTTTCTTTGGTATGCGATCCGGCTGCAGCAGCTGCCTCTCGCCCTTTTCGGCATCGCCCTCTCCAGCGCTCTTCTGCCGGCTCTTTCCCGGACGGAAGATCAAGATCATCGCAATCAGCTCCTCTCTAGCGCCCTTTTTCAGGCGGCGGGGCTCATGCTCTTTTGCTCCTTCGCTATTCTTGCTCTCGGAGGCGTTGGCATTAATTTGCTCTATGGACATGGTGATTTTACTCAGTCGGATGTGCAAGAGACGCTTCGGTGCCTTTGGGGCTACGGTCTCGGGCTTGCCCCTTCTGTCTTCGTCCTTTTGCTTGCCGCCCGCTGCTTTGCGGAGAAAAACTATCAAAGTCCCGCTTTGGCTTCGCTATTTGCAGTGGCGATCAACATTGCGCTCAATGCGCTTTTCGTCTTTGTCTTTGGCTGGGGAGCGGTGAGCGTTGCTATTGCGACTTCTGTGAGCGCTTTTTTCAATACTGCGCTTCTTGCGCGGGGCGCATTCACGAAGTCTCTTTGGGTCTTTCTCTTCAAAATGAGCGTTGCCTGTTTGATTCCAACGGCGTTGGTTTTCAGTGTGGAGGCGATGTGGATGGAGCCATTTCCAAGAGGGCTGACAGCCCAAGTGGCGCAACTGGCCATTTTAGGAGCCATCTATCTGGCCGGAGTCGCTCTTCTTTGCAAAGCGCTTGGACTTAAACTCAACTTTCAGCGCGGTTCCTTGCAGCAAAATATTTCTTGAGTAATTGCGCTTAGTTCTGTACTGTTCCTTCCCTTAAATAAGGTGGGAAGTATGCTGTACCGTTTTCTTGTTTTTGCATTAAATCTTTCGCTATTTGCCGCATCGAGCTCTGCTGTTGTTGCATTGGGTGCGACGAGTCAGCAGGTTGTTTACCAGATCGATGTATCGTATCGGGGGGCTGACCTCATCAGCGCATTCAATTCGCTAAAGGGTAATCTCACTACCAACTATTTTACGCCTCCATTGATCGAGGTGCAGACGACAACGACGGTGCCGATGGTCCCGCCAAAGTATGGAAATAAACCCTATGGAATGTACTCTGGTTTTTATCCGAATGCAATCATCCCTTTCGTCCAAAATATTACAGGCACGACCTACAATACCTTGCTGATTGTCACTTATTACTCTCAGGCGGCAACCTCGAAATACCCGCTCTACGTCGTCCTCCCTGTCGAACAGGTGACCTGCTTGCTCTACTTCCCTACGATCTCCAATTTGCCACCCAGCAACTTAGCCTCATCGGCTCCCGCGTTTATTTCAACCTTTCCCAGCGGAATTATCCCTTTCTTCTCTGTGGCCCCGCAGCAGCGAGCAGTCGATATTGTCTCGGCAGTGAATCAACTGATCGCTCTTTTTCCACAGGCTCCCAATAGCAAAGCCAATAGCCAAGTTTGGATTCAGACGACAGTCAATGGTCCTTACATGGATCCTTCGACTCCCAATGGACTCATTCAAAACGTGCTGGGTATTTCTTTGACGGGCAATTACTTGTTGCAAATTACGTATCAACCATCAGATCAGGTCCCGCAAAATACAGGAACGGTTTACGTCTCTCCGGAACAGGTGCAGCAGATCCTTTTTGTCCGCTATCAAAATCAGCCGAGCAGGACCTGACCTATCGATCGTGATGCTGGCGGATTTTGCTGTGTCGAATGCTGTAGGTAAAGTAAAGCGCAAAGCCTAAGATCAGCCAAATGATGAGCTGTACCCAGGTAACTGCGGGGAGCATCGTCATTTGCGCGAGGCAGGTGATGATTCCCGCTAGAGGAATCCAGGGGACAAAGGGGACTTTAAAGGGGCGGTGGAATTCTGGATGCGTATGGCGCAAAATCCAGACGCCGAGACAGACCGTGGCGAATATGAATAGAGTGACCATCGAGACGAGCTGGCCGAGGATGTCTACGGGGAAAAGACCTGATAAGAACATGGCGACGATCGTTGCGATAACGGTGGCTATGATTGGGCTTTTTCGTCTGTGATGGAGCTCTGCAAAAGGTTTTGGAAGCAGCCCATCTTTGCCGAGTGCGAGGAAAAGACGAGTTTGGCCGAGCAGTTGCACAAGGGCGACGGAAGAAAGACCTGCGAGGATCGCCACTTTTACAATCGATACGACCCAAAAGTAGCTAGGACCCATCGCATCGAGGGCAACCGATATCGGATCGGGGACGTTTAAGAGCTTATAGCTGACAACTCCTGTCAGGATGAACGAGACGACGATATAGGCGAGCGTGCAGATCCCAAGTGAGCCGAGTATCCCTTTGGGGAGATCTTTTTGTGGATTTTTTGCATCTTGGGCAAGAGTGGCCACTGTATCAAAGCCGATGTAGGCAAAGAAGACAAGGCCTGCGCCGCGCAAAATTCCAGTCCATCCAAACTCTCCAAACCGGCCTGCATTTTCAGGGATGAAAGGGCTCCAGTTCTCTGGGTGGATGTGCGGCACTCCAATGATGATGAAAAGGGCAATGGTCGCAAGTTTAATCAGCACCATGGCGCTTGTAAAGTGGGCGGCGGCTCTAATGCCGACGGCGATGAGAAGTCCCAAGCACAAGATGAGCAGCATGGCGGGGATATCTATAATACTTCCCGTCAATGTCCATCCGGCATCCACGCTATAGTGAAAGGGAGCGGAGCTGAAGGTGTCGGAAAGGACAATCCCCCAGTCTTTTAAAAAGCTTTTGAAGTAGCCAGACCAACCGGCGGCCACAGTGGATGCTGAGAAAAGGTATTGGGCGGTGACTGACCAGCCGATGATCCAAGCAGGCAGCTCTCCCAAAGCGACGTAGGAATAAGAGTAGGAGCCCCCCGCAATCGGTATTAAGGAGGAGAGTTCTGCGTAGCAAAGCCCTGCAAAGGCGCAAATGATCGAGGCGAGAACGAAGGAGAGGAGGATCGCAGGTCCCGCGTATTCGGCGGCGGCCTTGCCGGTGATTACGAAGATCCCCGCTCCGATGATGGCGCCGATGCCGATGCTGACGAGCTGCACCGCGCTGAGGCCTCTTTTCAACCCATGATGTTCATCGTCGATTTCGACGAAATCAGCCTTTAAAGGCTTACGTAAGAATAATCTTTTGCCCATATTTGGACACATATCGGAAGGGACAAAATATGCAAAGAAAAAAAAGCCCCGCGCCAGAAAAAGGCACGGGGTTTTTGGAAAAGTTTACGATGTGTGAGAGATGAATTCGCAGACGAGGGGAATGTTGATTGGAAGAGGGAAAGGAACCTGATCCAACTGAGGAGAGGCGAGCAATGTGCCGGCAAACTTATCTGCCTCGAGGTTGAAGTATTCAGGAACATCTCTGCCAATATTTTCTTGAGCTGCGAGAATCGGCTTCATTTGGCGGGAAGTTGCGCGGACGGAAACAACCATCCCCGGCTTCACGATAAAGGATCTGCGGTCCACTTTCTTCCCATTGACATGGATATGGCCGTGAGACACGAGCTGCTGGGCTCCGAAGATGGAGGAGGCAAAGCGGAGGCGGTAAACGACGTTGTCGAGGCGGCACTCTAGCTGCTCGACGAAGAGGCTTGCTGTATGCCCTTTGCGCTCGAGAGCTTTTTTATAGGCGTTGACGAGCTGCTTTTGGCTGATCATACCGTAGACAGCCTTGAGCTTTTGACGCTCATCCAACTGGATGCCGTAGTCCGATTTCTTCTTCCGTTTTGCGCCGTGCTGGCCTGGAGGATGCTCTTTGTGGAGCAATGGGTTGCGTGCTTTTCCAAAGATATTCGCTGCGAATTTACGAGCGATGCGGTTTTTAGGTCCTCTATAACGAGCCATTAGGTTCTCCAGGTTCTCCGAAAGATAGTTTATTTAAAGGATAGCAGTGTAGCGAAGGGGGAAATTTTTTGCAAATTCAATTGCCAGGATCCTTTGCCATGGGGTATAAATTAGGCCTCTATGGGATACAAAGTTTTAGCTTACTACTCTATTGCCCCGATCCAAAACCCTCAGGAAGAGGTCGCTCTTCATAAGGAATTTTTGAATCAATTGGACTTCAAAGGGCGGATTTATATTTCCGAGCAGGGGATCAACGGCCAGTCGAGTGGGCTCGCAGCTCATGCCGACGCATACATGGCTTGGGCGAAGGGCCGTTTTCCGGAAATTGTCTTTAAGGTACACGCCTCCAATGAGCATGTCTTCCCCAAAATGACTGTAAAGTACCGTAAACAGCTCGTCGCCATCGATTGCGACGTCGACTTTTCTAAGGCGGGGGAGAAGGTCTCGCCGCAACAGTGGAAGCAGATGCTCGAAGAGAGGGGAGAGGAGACGATTATCCTCGATGTCCGGAACGACTACGAGTGGGAAATCGGCCATTTTGAAGGGGCCGAGCTGCCGAAGCTCGCCACCTTTAGAGAGTTTCCGGAGTATACAAAAAAATTGAAAGAGACCTGCGATCCCAAAACGACCCCGGTCATGATGTATTGCACAGGGGGCATCCGGTGCGAATTTTTCTCGAGCCTGATGAAACAAGAGGGTTTTGAAAAGGTCTATCAGCTCGACGGGGGCGTCATCGGTTACGGCCTCGAAGAGGGGGGCGATCATTGGAAGGGGAAGCTGTTCGTATTTGACGATAGGCTCGTCGTTCCGGTGGGCGAAGATCAGCCGCCGATCAGCCGCTGCGCCCATTGCCAAGAGCCCAACGACGTCTACTATAACTGCGCCAACATGGACTGCAATGCCCTCTTTTTATGTTGTTTGGATTGTCTAAAGACCCATCGAGGCTGCTGCTCTTCGGCCTGTTCTTGTGAGAAGCGCGTTCGCCCTTTTCAGGAGACTGCCAAGCCGTTTAGAAAGTGGGATCATCATTGGAAAAATGGATCTTCTGTACAAAGCTGAAATCCGAGGGGATTCGCTCGTCGTTCGGCTGCAGCAGCGAGGAAGCAATCGGATCCTTTATCTCGACACGCTAAAAAGTCTTGCCAAAGAGAGCGATCAAGAAGCTCTCGCTCTTCTCATTAAAATCCACCTGGCGGCCAATCGCAATCCCTCAACTCTCTCTTTTCAACAAATCGTTATTCCGTCGGCTTTCCGGTCAGAGGCGCTAAAACTGATGGCAAAGACTGGGAGACTCTCCGGCGATTTGCCCTGTCTCACTAAGCCGGTAGAGGCGCCGCTGGAAGTGTGGCCGAAACTCACGCTCAAAGATGCCAGCGGCTCCTTTGCCAATCTCTGGATGAACTATGGCGTTGAAGAGATCCCATTTGAAGATTTTGCCCCGACGATTCGAGGCCAGCGCCGTTTGAAAAAAGAGGAAGAGAACTGGGAAAAGGATCTACTCGAATCGGGATTTTTGAAAAAGATCGTCGGAGATTCCCATTACTACTGTCCTGGCGACAAGGTGAAGAAGAGTTTACTCTTCCTATTAGAGGTGGGCTGGCAGATTCAAGATATGCGGGGCCGCCGTGTTCAAGCACAAACCGATTTACAAGTGGAGATTGGGGAAGAGGGGGGAATGATTGCCGTCAGGGCACGCGCCCACTTTGGAGAAAAAGTCATCCCCTTAAGCGGAAAAGTGCAAATGTGGGTAGAGCTGGACGACAATAGCGTGGGACTTGTCGGTCGGAAAGTAGAGGTAGAAGGGCAGTGGATTGAAGAGAAGCTCCTCTTGAAGAAAACGCAGATTGGAGCGCTTTTCCCGCTCCTTACAGCGGCGAAATGGGATGATCGTTTAAGAGAACTGGCTGAAGGGCTCAAAAATGGGGCCTCGATCGAAACCTCATTGCCCGCTTCCTCGTTTCAAGGAGAGCTTTTCCCCTACCAACAAAAGGGGGTCGACTGGCTTTCCTTTTTGTACCGATTCGGATTTTCGGGACTGCTCGCCGACGAGATGGGACTTGGAAAAACCGTCCAGGTCCTGGCATTTCTTTCCCGTCTCAGGACAAATTTGCCTATCTTGATCGTCGCCCCCACCTCGCTCCTCTTTAATTGGAGAGCTGAGATTGCCCGCTTTCTTCCAGACAGATCCAATATCGTCCTCACTTCTTATACGCAGTTAAGGCTGAATGAGGAACGTTATGTGGGGACTGAGTTTGAAGCGATTGTCCTCGATGAATCCAATGCGATTAAAACCGCCTCAACGCAAACAGCGAAAGCCGCTTGCAGACTCAAAGGGCGCTTTAAAATCTGTTTGAGCGGAACTCCTTTGGAAAATCGGCCCGAGGAACTCTTGTCGCAGTTTCAGTTCTTGATGCCCGATCTAATGGATAAAAATGACCTTAAGCAAAAGATCCGCCCCTTTATCTTGCGCCGTCTTAAAGAGGAGGTGCAGATCGATCTGCCAGAAAAAATCGAACAGATCGTCTGGATCGATATGGAAGAAGAGCAGGCTGAGCTCTACGAATCGTATCGCAAAGGGGTGGGGACGAGTCGGATGGAGATGTTGGAGACGATTTTGCGCCTGCGCCAAATTTGCTGCGATCCGAGGCTTGTGGGAAGCGATCTGCCCAGCGCTAAGATGAAGCAACTCATCAACGATACTCAAGAGGCGTTGGAACAGGGGCGAAAAGTTCTCATCTTCAGTCAGTTCACATCGATGCTGCAGCTGATCTTAAAGGAGTTTCCCAATGCTTTATATCTCGATGGCCAGTTGAGTGGAGACAAAAGAGGAGAGATCGTCCGCTCTTTTCAAGAAGATCCCAATCGTCCTCTTTTCCTGTTGAGTCTCAAGGCGGGAGGCGTTGGATTGAATTTGACGGCCGCCGATTACGTATTTCTCTTCGATCCTTGGTGGAATGATGCGGTCGAAAGGCAAGCGATCGATCGGGCTCATCGGATCGGCCAGAAGAAGACCTTAGTGGTCAAACGGTATCTTATGGCGGACAAGATCGAAGAGAAAATGTTGCAGCTCAAGAGGAAGAAGCAAGAAACCTCCGACCAACTCCTCGATAGCGGCGAGGCGCATTGGACTGAGGAAGATTTACTCTTCCTACTCTAAATCGCCTTCTGTTTTCGCCTCTTTCTTGGGATCGGCTTCCAACATTTCTTGAGCGGCTGCCTTTAAGGTTTTTAACCCCTCCGCAAACCCTAGAGCGCGAGCGAGATGTTCAAGGTAATTGATCTCTGCAGCCAATTGATCATTCATTGTCTCTAATTTCGCAAGCTTCTTAAGAAGGTCATTGTGTTTCATCTGGCACCTCTTTTCAGTTGTTGGCAAGGAATAGAGATGCAAGATCCGTGCCACGGCTTTCTTTCAATTTATTCTTGCGAAAAAAACAGGCGAGATGTCAAGGTTGAAGCCGTCCTTTAACTGGAGACAGGGAAAATGAACAAGAAACTAATTCTAACGGCGCTGATAGCCTTAGCTTGCGGCTGCCAGCAAAATTCATCAGACAACACAAATCACAGAGATCATAACAAGTGCAACAAAGACAAGTGCAAGACATCAAATGAAGAAGTGGAACAACCCAAGGCTGTTGAGAAAGAACAAGCCGCAGTCGTGGTTACCCCTCAAAAAGCAGATGTCGCTGTTGCTGTCGTTGCTCCAGAAGTGAAAGCTGTTGAAGTAAAGGCTGCCGAAGTGAAGGCTGTAGAAGTCAAAGCTGCAGAAGCTGTTAAGCCTGCTGCTAGCGACGCCAAAAAAGCTGAGTAAAAAAAAGGCGCGGGTTTCAACGCCCGCGCCACCTTTCCCGAAGGGAAGTTCTATCTAGTCTGGTTATCTCGCAATTCCGCAGCGACTCTTTCTCTTACATCAAGAATCTTGAATTTCTCTGCATTGACTGCTTGGCCGTTGAAGAACCACTCTGTGTCTGTGAATTCTTCTGAATGGAGCTTGGTGGAGCCATGTTTTTTGTCGTGGCGCCACTCGATTTCTGCAGTGAGATTGCCGAGATCGTCAAAATGGAATTCCACGCCATGTTTTTCTCCCATGGCGTAGGGGATGACAGCGACTTTGGATCCATTGCGATAGATCGTTTTTTCGCCATCGAGTACGCCGTGATCCCAGTGTAGGTCCATGAGCGGTTTGCCAGAGGCGGTAAATTTGAGCTGCTCTCCATGCAATTGAGAGTCGTGGTAATTAGAAACGGTGTGCTTATTGCCGTTTGGATGGAAGGTCGTTCGCGACACAATGATGCCGTTTACGATTTCATCAGAAGAGATGAGAAGGCCGGAGCGGTCGCGCTTGACTCTGCGCCCCATACTTCCCTCAACGCTTGCTTCTAGGTCATGTTCCGGCGTGAAGTATTTTCCCTCTACGAGAATGCCAGAGTCATACTCTTCAACGCTGAGAGGAACCCCTTTTTCATCCCAGAGAGTGATCTGAGTTCGGCGATCTGATTCGTAAATTTCTTCTCGAAGCGGCATTCCACTGATATCATTGACGCTTTCTTTTAACAAAATCCCTTGATCGTACACGAGGAGCTTTTCAACAATCGCGCTATTGGGGAAAGTGTGAGTCGTCGGCCCGTGAAGTTTTCCATTTTCGTAGGAAGAGGTCACTTTCACGCCATTTTTGAGCATGGTGACTACTTGTCCATCCTTTTCGCGCGCCTCCCAATCTTCCTCAGACGTTTCGAATCCATATTTGTGGACGAATGTTTGAGAGATCACTTGGTCGGGCGAACAGTTATTTTGGCATGATGTGGCAAGGGTGGCTGCCGCAACAAACAATGAAAAGCGCTTCATTGGGGTCTCCTGTGTGTTAGCAATCTTTCAGGAATGCTCTCTAGGATGCTAAAACAATATAGACTCATTTTGCAAGCAGTTTTCCAATTTCGCGCATCATTTTGGCATGCTCTGTTTCTACTTCTTCAAACGAAATCGTTTTGAGCGGATCGCGATAGGTGAAACGGAACGTCGCATTTTTAATAGCGTCTGTTGGAATGTAGAGATCGATGAGTTCCACCCGCTCTAGAAGAGGGGATTGAAACCCGTGGATGGCTCGGAAGACATCGGCGATTGGCAATTTCGCATCTAAGGGAAGAGTCCAATCTCTTTCAGAAGCGGGGAATTGCGCAAGAGGCTTCATTCCCAAATGGGTCTTTTGGTGGCTTTTCAAAGAGAGGAGGTTGAGTTCCGCATAATAAACTCTTTGGCCGATGTCGAACTTTTCCAGAAGGGCCGGGTGCACTTCTCCGAGCGATCCGATGATGAGGTCATTGATCCGGATATCGGCTTGGCGCCCCGGATGGAAAGCCATTTGGTGAGAGGGAACAAAGGAAGCGGCCATGAGATTTTCAACCATCCCCTTGAGATCGAAATAATCGAAGTCGGCCACCTTGTGGCTCCAGTGAGCGGGATTCGCCTTGCCGGAGAGGATCATCGCTCCCATGGGAATTTCCACAACTTGTTCTTTTTGCATGAAGTGGATCCGCCCGATCTCAAAGGCGGCGATCGTCTGATTTTTTCGATCTAAATTGGTTTTGATCGATTGGAGCAAGCCGGGCAAGAGCGAAGTGCGCAAGATGGAATACTCTTCCGATTTGGAGTAAGCGGCTTCGAGAAACTCCATGGACGGGGGAGCGATCATCCGAGCCACTTCGGCCAATTTCGGTCCGATGAGATCGCAGTTCAAAAATTCAGAAAGCCCAAGACCTGTCAGCCGTTTTCTCATCTCGTTTTCAAAGAGAAATACGGGATCGTTCGGAACTTGCGAAATCGAGCAGCGGGGAATCGCCTTTTCGATATTGTTGTATCCATAGATCCGAGCCACTTCTTCGACAAGGTCGATTTCTTCGTTCACATCAAAGCGGTAAAGAGGAACTTCAACTTCCCCATTTTTAGTTTTGAATCCAAGTCGTGAGAAAATCTCTTCCATTTCGGCATTCGAAAGTTTTGTGCCGAGGAGCTGATTGACGCGGTTGGAGCGATAGGCGATCTTTTTTGGGCCAAATGTCTCTTTTTTCAGATCGACCCATCCTTTTGGAGAGCCTCCGATCAATTGGGCCGCTTCATGGATCGCTCTGGCAACTCCCAGTGGATCCACCCCTTTTTCAAAGCGCTGGGCGCTCTCTGATCTAAGGCCGATCTTTCTCGCAGTAGAGCGGACGGAAGCCGGATCAAAGTGAGCCGATTCGAGAAGAATGCAAGTCGTCTTGTCGGAAACAGCGGAGTTAGCGCCTCCCATGACTCCCGCGATCGCAACCGGTTTTTTCGCATCTGAAATGAGGAGAGTGCCCGCTGGGACGTCTCTTTCGATTCCATCGAGACCTAAAAATTTACACGGGTGTTTAGCGGGACCGATATCGAGTGTATTGCCCTCCAACAAATCATAGTCGAAAGCGTGGAGCGGCTGGCCTGTTTTCATCATGATGTAGTTGGTCGTATCGACGACATTATTGATCGATTTTTGCCCGCACGCTTCGAGTTTTGCCTTCAGCCAGAAAGGGGAGGGAGTGACGGAGACTTTTTCGATCTTCAGGCACATGTAGCGAGGGGAGAGTTTAAAATCCCTCACATGGACCTGTTTGTCCAAAGCGCTCTCTTTCAAAGAGGGCTCTTTTAGCTTAATCGATTTATGCAAATTGGCGGCCAATTCTCTTGCGATCCCGAGCGCGCTCATGCAGTGGCCGAGATTCGGCGTCAACGAGAGTTCAAATACGGGATCCCAAAGTACCGAGACTAAATCTTGCCCAGTCTTGATATCTGAGGGGAGCTCGAGGATCTTTCCTTCGTCGTTTTCATAAAGGCCAAGCTCGGAGGCTGAGCAGAGCATGCCAAAAGAGTCAACGCCCCGAATGGTTCCCTTATCGATTCGCAGGTCTTTGACTATCGCGCCGATTCTCGCCAAAGCGACTTTGATTCCAGCTCTGCAGTTCGGCGCGGCGCAGACGATTTGGAGCGTCTGTTTTCCATCCGCAACCTCTGCGATCTGCAATGTTTTTGCATCGGGGTGGCGTTTCACGGACAAAACGTCTGCTGCAACAACGCCGGCAAAGTGAGGCACTTCATTTTCGATTCGATCCACTTCGATGCCGGCGAGGGTTAAAATTTCGCCGATCTTCGCCAGCGGCAAATCGATGTCGAGAAAAGATTTGATGAGCGATAGGGGGATTTTCATGTGATTCAGTTTAATCTTTTCAAATTTTGTCCAAAAGAGTATTTTTCTTTGTATGGTTCCAAAAAGTTTTCGCACATTGACAATCGCCCTCATTTTTAGCGGGGCTCTCAACATCGCCCTAGTGGCCGCTTTCGCCTTTTTTAACTTTAAGGACACCCAAATTTCCCAGACGATCAGCAAGTCGTTCACCAAAGAATTGGAGACGACCAACGAGCAGATCCTCCGCGCGATGTCAAAGCTTACCTTTAGAGAGCTGGTCAGCTACCTGACTAATAAAGATCTTCTTGAAGAGGGATTTGCGAAAAGAGATCTCGCCCTCGCTGCACTGACTGCGTTCCACCACTTCAACCTGGAAAAGGCCCTCTCTTCCCTACCCGCTCAAGTGAGAACAGTGCAGTTTGCCGAAAACGAAAAGATCGATCTATTCCCAGGCCTTGCCGAGGACCAATTCGAGGCGATCATCCGTTATGCGTACCAGGAAAAATGGCCTCTGACTGCGAAAGGGCTCTTCACCCTCCTTCAGAAAAAAGAGCTGCCCCTCGATGAGAGTTTGGATCTAGCCTTCGCTGTGACGACAGAATTCCATGCGCTGCAGACCCTCTTTCAAAAGACGGGGGCTCCTCAAGAACCCTCCGTGCTCCTCTCCCTCGTTCGCGAAGGAAGCTGGGAGATTTTGGAGAACTTCACTCGCGAACAGTCTCAAATTCTCGATTTTTCCATCGATAAAAGACGAAGCCTTCTCTTGAGCTATCTCTCCCTTCGCTCTCCCACAGCTGCTGAGCTTCTTCTGCGCACCGACTTTGTCTTTGCCCTCAAAAAGCTGGAAGACCGGGGGATCCTCGATCTTCTCGTCTTGTTGACCAAGCCGACCGAGGAAGGAACCCGCTTTTGCGTAGAACTGCTCCGCTCGCCCCGCAGCGATGCTGTTTGGCAAAAGGCCGCCCTGACCCTTTATACCGCTTCTGGCAAAGCGCCCGTGGAGCCTATCGATCCGAAGACAGCTCTGGCTGACTTTGCGCCTGCAATTGCAGCAGCGCCAGAGCCTGCCAAAAAAGCAGAGCCGGCGCCAGTACCTGCTAAAACCACCGCTCGTTTCCACGTGGTGAAAGATGGGGAAAGTCTTTGGAAAATATCTAGACAGTACAAAGTCAAAGTAGACGAAATCGTCAAACTCAACGGGCTGGAAAAAGACTCCCTCTATCCCGGCATGACCCTGAAAATTCCTTAAGAATGCGCTATGATCAAAAAAGGCCCCAAGGAAACCTTGAGGCCCATTTGCCATTGCACTATTGACTATTTAGTCTGATTTACTTCGTCCCGTGGAGCACCTGGAGAAATTTCAGCGGCCATGCTTTCGAGCTCGGCGACTCTCTCGGAGAGTTTTGTCCCATCTAGTTTTCGAAGCTCCAATTGGAGCACGCCCATTTCATCGCGGAGTTTTACTCGCTCATCTAGTAATACAAGATCCGGATTGGACGGGTCCAACTTCTGGGTGCTTTGCCTCAAAGCATTTATTTCTTCCAGTCGCTTCTGAATTGCATCGATCCGTTCACAGGATTCTTGAGATGGCTTCTGTGTCTTGAATCGTTCTAGTTCTTGGCGCGCCTGCTGCAGTGTCTTGCTAAATACATCGGCGCATTGTTTCATGATTTTCTCTCGTTGTGAAGAGGGATCGGTCAGCCACTTTTCAATCTCCTCGAGCTCAATAGAAGAATCCAAGCCGGATTCGGGTATAGGAAGAGTTGTGGACAGTGTACCATCTGGCCCAATGGTGTACTGTTGGAAGTGCGTCAACCGGTCTTCAAACGTACGAAGGCCTTTGAACCATTCATCGGTGCTGAAGTCCTCTGGGACTTTAGAAACTTTTTCAGAAAAACCCACCGCAAGGCCAGACAGACCTGCAAAATTCAGCAATTTTTTCATGACATCAGGTGATTCATTTTTGAGCAAAGCTTCTTGCGATGCCTCATCTTGGACAACTTCATGGCGTAATAACACCACTTCGTCTCCAATACGATTTTTGAAGGACTTTTCTATACTCCATTTCGGGGGAAGAAGATCCACGGCATAAGTTTTTAGATTTTCTACGTCCTCGGAGAACGGGAGAGTCAGCCTGATGGCTGCTCTGCCGGTATCGGCAGTTGTTACAAGCTCATATTTTGTATATTTCACAATGAGTGGGCGTAGGTCCGTTTTTAAAAGTGAAGAGACGCATTCGTTCATTTCAGCGGCTGTATTAAAGACCCTCTGAATTGCCGTAATGTGTGCCTGGGATGAGTTCTCTTCGCGGCAACCGAGCGTAACTACATATTTATCTTTGTACGCGGCTGACACAAAATCAATGGCTGTTTCTTCGACAATCTGTCGGCTTTTGTCGGTAAACGGCGCTACAAAGGCTTGGATGGGATTAAGGCCTGTTAGACTTGACATAAAAAACTCCATTTTGGATTTAAAGAGGTGAGACTTTAATTGTTTTGATAATTTCAATACAAGGGTCGTTTTTAAAGGATTTAGTTTATCTTTGAAGTTTTGCGTATTCTCTTAAGAGATGAGTCATATAGACGAAAATGTCCTCCGGCGAGAGCTCATTTTTGACAAAAGCTGTTGCGTTCTCGGCGATTTGTTTGCTTTCCGCATCGTGGGTCGTCGCCCATTCGAACTTTTCCAATAGATCAGACAGATCTTCTTTGACGGGGACGAAGTGCTCATAGGGCTTTAAGGCGCCGTAGTACCATTGAATGTTGGGAGTGATTTGCTTGAGCGCTAGGGAATTGGAGAGAAGGGTCCAAAAATAGCGCTCGAAAGAACAAGAATTCCCATCGACATCGACGAGATATTTATATTTGAGATGATCCATTTGCTCGACTGTTTTCCCCATCATCCCTTTGCCTTGGATCAGAGCGGGGATTTCTGGATCGCATTGAACAACATGATTGAGCCGTGCATCTATTTTGTCCGGATGGGAGAGGGAGAGAAGAACGAGTTTTGTCCGTGCGATTTGATCCCAATTGAGAAGCGTGAGCCAGCCGCCCGTAGTGCTTCCGCGCCAAAAGGCTTTAGCTGTTTTGTCTTCCCACGAATATTTCCGATTGCCCTCTTCCATTTGCTGGCGGAGCCACGGGTAGCCCGTGAGCGCCTTGAAGTCGGGCATGAGAATGAGAGACGAGGCTGATGCGGCCTTTGCGTAGACGAGGAGGGGGGCGTTGAGATCTTGAGGGAACCCATCTTCGAGGCTGAGGACAAAATCAACATCGGGTAGGGGGGCCAGTTCATTGAGTTTTTTGAGGGCAGCCAGGAGGTGGCGAAACTGCTTCGATTCGAGATTATGTTCATCGAGAGAAAAAGAGATTTGTCTGTCTTGGATAGTGAAGCGGACGAGGTTGAGCTTTCTGATCCGTTTGCCGGAAAATAGCTTGTTTAGCATCTCTTGCGTGATGCCCGTTTTTTGGTAGGCGCTGAGATCGCGGCTGATTTGCTCGAGCATCCAGCCGCGAGGCTCTTTGGCCAATTTTTCCTTAAAAGCTTTGGCATCGATGGAGAAGGTTACTTCAAAAGGTTTTCTGCTTTTCTCTTTATAGTGGTGAGCGGTATAGGCCAAAACGAGGGTTGCTATCAATAGAAGGCCAGAGAAAATAGAGAGGAATTTTTTCACGGGAAGGAAAATAGCAGGAGTTGTGTATAATCTCAAGGGACGGGGTCGAAGCCGCCAGAGCGGAGCGGATGGCAGCGGCAGATGCGCCGGACCGATAGCCAGCTTCCCCGGACGGCCCCATGTTTTTCCACGGCCTGCAGGGCGTACTCGGAGCAGGTGGGAAAGAACCGACAGCAATGGCCGACGAAAGGGCTGAGGGCAGCTTGGTAGAGGCGAATAAAGAACAAAACGATCCATTTCATGAGGCAAGGATATGAAATTTGAAGCATTTCTCGAAAGTTTTATCCCTGAAGTTGCTAGAAAGACCAAGCAGCTCAACAAAGCATATTGGATTTTGGAGACGACGGGTTCCGAGGATGCGGCAGATTTAAAAGCAGAGCTTGATACCGAGCTCAGATTCCTCTTCAATGACGCTGGCACCTATCAAAAACTGCTCGCCTGGCAAAAAGAGTCCCACGGTCCGATCCACGACCGGCAGCTCGACGTACTCATCCGCGCCTTTAAGCAAAATCAAATCCCGAAACCCATTCTCCAGGAGATGGCGCAAAAAGAGTCTGCTTTGGCGCAAAGCTACGCCTCATTTCGCCCTGATCTCGATGGGAAAAAGTTATCTGAAAACGACATCCGCAATCTTTTGAAACAGGAAAAAAATCCAGCCAAGAGGAAAAAAGCCTGGGAAGCCTCCAAGCAAATCGGAGAGGTTTTAGCGCCGCAGATTTTGGCGCTTGTCCACTTACGCAATAAGGCAGCCAAAACCCTTGGTTACATTGATTACTTTCAAATGCAGCTCGATTTGCAAGAGGTCGATTCCAAGTGGCTTTTGACTATGCTAGAAGATTTTTCGAAAAAATCGGAAAAAGCTTACGCAAAAGTTTTATCGGAAATTGAGGCGCGCCAAGCCAAAGAGTTTGGCGTCGCTGCAAAAGAGCTTGGGCCTTGGGCTTGGAGCGATCCTTTCTGCCAAGAAGATCCCCTCGATACGCATGAGCTCGACAAGCTTGTCAATGGCGTCGATATCGCGAAGACAAGCGTCAACTTCTACCAGCAAATGGGCGTCGACGTCACGCCGATTTTAAAGAAAAGCGACATGTATGAGCGCCCCGGCAAAAATCAACACGCTTTTTGCATGAATCTCGATCGGGAAAAAGATGTGCGCACTCTCAACAACGTACAAGCCTCGATCAAGTGGCTGGAGACCGTGCTCCATGAGCTGGGGCATGCGATTTACGAGCTTGGCTTTGATGAAAAGCTCCCTTGGCTTCTCCGCGAGCCTCCCCACATGATCCCGACAGAGGCGATGGCGCTCATCGCGGGCCGCCAAGCGTACCGCTCCGAGGCCCTCGTGCACCTCGTCGGCGACAAACAAAAATCGCTCCGAGAAAAGGCCGATCAGAGCTTGGTGCGCCGCCAGTTGATCTTCAGCCGCTGGGTATTGGTGATGACCGCCTTTGAAAGCGAGCTGTACCGCGATCCTTCCCAAGACCTCAATGGTCTCTGGTGGAGTTTAGTCGAAAAATATCAAAAGATCCGCGCTCCCAAAAATCGGCAGAACAAGTGCGACTGGGCGGCGAAATACCACATTGGCCTTGCGCCTGTGTATTATTTCAGCTATTTGCTCGGCGAGATGTTTGCCTCTGCGATCCAAGAATCGCTTGCTAAAGAATGTGGCGCTAAAGCGCTTACAAATGCGAAGGCGGGGAAGTTTTTACAGAAGAAACTCTTTGCTCCGGGCAATCGGATGAGTTGGTTCGAGCTGATCAAACATGTAACTGGCCGTCCTTTAAGCTCAGATGCTTGGGTAAGAGAGTTTGCCCAATAAGAATAGTGGTTCTACTAACCCGCTACGCAAATATGTTACAAATGGCGGGCTGCGGCTTTGCCAGATCTCTTCTCCCTCGTCGGCCATAGTTTTACTATGGCCTCCTCGTTCGAATCGCAGGCTACGCCTGCTTTGATCTAGCTGTGCCTCGCCACGCCATTTGTAACATATTTGCGTAGCGGACTAGTAACTTTTCCTGGTTTGTGGTACGGGAAAGGGAGGTGACCTATGTTCATTCCCTATCTCCATGTGAAAAAGCCTCAGCCTGAGGCCCCTTGGTACTGGCTGGCATTGATCATGGCCATAGGCATTCCCATTTACTTTATCACTCAATCATTCATCGGATCGATAACCCCTCCTGACTGCGGCATCGGGGATAAACTCCAGCTTTGGACCGCGGGCATTAACGAATTTTTACAAGATCATCACAAGACGGCCAATTGCTTAATCATCGCATACGCCGCTATCGGCGATGTGGTGGTCCTATTTTTGATTATTTGCAGCCTTTGGCAATCTTCCATCCGGCCGATGCTTCCCCTTCTTGTATTTTTGATTCTCAGGGAGACGATGCAGACGCTGATTTCCCTCCCTGTCGCCCCTGGCTTAATTTGGCGCTATCCAGGATTTCCCTCCCTCTTTTCCCACTACAGCATCAACACTGATTTCTACTTTTCCGCCTACGTCGGGATCAACCTGCTTGGCAACTTGGAATTGGAGCGTTTTCGGATCAATTGGCTAAGCGCGCTCGGTCTAGTCTTGCTCGGATTTGAAGCTCTGATCGATATTGTGCTCCGTTCCCACTATACGCCAGATATTTACACGTCGATCATCACAGCCTTTTTTTGCTACTTAGTTACCCAGCCTCTGGTGCCCCCCATTGATCGCGCCTTTAAGAAGATGGAGCATAAATCCCCCTATTTGCTGTTTTTCTTGATTGTGATGGGTATCGCGGCCTTTTATACGGCGGCCTATTTTATCGGCCAAAAACCCATTCCCATCTGCGTGATTGGCGATAAGCTGCACGACTGGCTCTACCCGATCAATGAGTTTTTAAACAACAGACCCAATGTGGCGAACATTCAGCTGATCACCATGAATACGATCCTTCACGCCTTCACCATTTTTATTTTGGCCGATACGATATTGACCCGCAATATCCGCCCCTTCTTCATTTTAGTGATCTTTTTGACCTTAAGACAAACGCTGCAAATGCTCGTCTCGCTGCCGCTTCCGCCCAGCGTCATCTGGTATAACCCTGGGCTTCCCGAGTTCCTTCGGAGCTACGATATCGCGAATGACCTCTACTTCTCAGGCCACACCGGAGTGAGCCTTCTCGGCGCAACCGAACTGGCCCGCTTTGGCAAGCGCTGGCTGACGATCCTCGGCTTCACCCTCTTTGGCTATGAAGTGATCTCAGTGATCGCCATGCAAGTTCACTACACCATGGATGTCTTCACAGCCGTCATGACCGTCTTCTGTTTCACCGGCCTCGCCACTCGTTTGGCTCCCCGCATCAACATCTGGCTCACCCACCACTCCTGGCATCGCCTCGACAAATAAGATAAGAAAATAAACAGAATAAAATAATAGGTATAGACAGTCGGGGTGTTACGCTCCCTACCCCCCACTCGGCTGCGGTTCGATTTTGCTTTGCGATCGTGGGGCCGCGGGCTGCGGACGGCCGCCCCAACTTCGTTGGGGGCCCCCGGCGCCGCAGTACTTGGGAAGGGAAGCCCTTCCCCGTCCCATCCCACGCTTCGCGGATTTCTAAATTCCCTTGCAGCTTTGATCCCGCTTGTCGTATATTGCTGGACTCTTTTCTTGCGAAAGTGGCGAAATTGGCAGACGCACTACCTTGAGGTGGTAGCGGGGTCACACCCATGGGGGTTCGAGTCCCCCCTTTCGCATTCGCGCAAGAGGCGCGCTAGTCGCCTGCATCGATAGCTCAATGGATAGAGCACTTGGCTTCGGACCAAGGGGTTAGGGGTTCGAGTCCCTTTCGATGCGAATGCCTCTTCCAGTCGGAAGAGGCCTTTTTGTTTTTACACACAGTATTACTGTGTGGGATTGCCAGAGTCTGATACTAATAATTGGTCGACAGTCACTTTTTTGAGCTCCGCTTGGAGAGTTTCTAGATTAGGCAGTTGTTTCTGAGACCACTGGAACTCGCTTAGACATCGAAGCCTAACCGCTTCCAATTCCCAAGGAAATCAGAGTACAGCTGTATTCTGATTTCGTCCGGGCTTGCATAGTGGTAAGCGGTAGCAGAGGATACCGTTGACATGTGGATGCTCGTTGGTTGAAAAGCGGGCCATTTTAGGAGGAGAGTCGAAAAAAATCCAATCTTTATTTTTGAGATGGAGCTTGTCTATAAATTAGGTAATTTCCTATCGTAAGCGGCTCAAAATTCAGGAATGTCTATGAAAAGACCCCTCATTCTCTTTATGTTCATCTCGACTATTATCGCAAGTGAGAAGCCAATACTCGAAAGCATGCTTCCCCCCAATCCATTTGTCATCCCCGCAGAGCAGGTGGAGGAAATCCTTCAGGCGTCCGGACTAGAAGTGGAAGAGCTACTCGTCCAGCTCATCCCCATCGCGCAATCTTTCGCCCGCCCGCCCATTTCCAATTACAAGGTAGGGGTTTCTGCTCTTGGAAAAAGTGGAAATATCTACCTCGGGGTCAACTTGGAATTTTTAGGCCTCCCTCTGAACTCCACCGTCCACGGCGAACAATTTCTCATTGCAAATGCCAGAAATCATGGAGAGACAGAAATCGTAGCAGTCGCCATATCAGCCGCTCCCTGCGGCCATTGCAGGCAGTTTTTCAATGAAATGGATACGAGTGGAAAATTGCAAATCCTCATCCCAAATGTTCCGCCAAAAAGCCTCTCCTCCTTTCTGCCCGAAGCTTTTGGACCCAAAGATCTCGGCCTCGAGACGAATTTGCTGACCAAGCCAGATCAATGCCCTCTCTTTAATGAAGAATCTCCCCTGGTGGAAAAAGCTCTGCAGGCCGCCTTCAGCTCCTATGCCCCCTATACGGAGTCTAAGTCTGGGATTGCAATCCAAGCAGTTGATGGGAAAGTATACATGGGATCTTACTTGGAAAACGCCGCCTTCAATCCAGGGATCTCGCCTCTGCAGACAGCTCTCGTCGCCTTTGTAGCCGATTTACGCGAATATGAAGAGATCAGTGAAGTAGTTCTCGTAGAACAAAAGGGGGCAAAGGTGAGCCAAAAAGCGACCACCAAAGCGCTTCTCAGAAAGGTGGCGCCGAAGGCTAAATTCTATACAGAGTTGCGGGAGTTTTAAAAAGGATCAGTGGGATCTTCCCGCGGAGGCAGAGGTTCTGTGATTAGCGCGTCGACGGATATTCCTTCGATTCTTGCTAAGAAAGTTTTCTGTCCAAGCAATTGTCTCCCTGCTTTTTCAGACTTTTCCTTACAATGGGTCAAGAATGTCTGAACCGAAGGAGCTACAGAGGTCTCCAGGTTGTAACGTTTTTGCATTTTCGACGCCGGCTCTGACTGAGCCTCCTGATAAGCTTGCATAGTTTTGTTAGTGAGCTCTATGTTTTGCTTGCAATCGCCCGTTGCCCTGAGCTTAGCAGCGCCGAGTGCATGACGAGCGGCGGTTGTGATCTTTTGCCAAGTGGCTCTTGTCTGTTCATCGTTTGAATCTTGGCTGGGCAATACAAAATCCGATTGTCTCATCTTGCATAAGAACCATTGGATCGTATGGTTGAGGACTGGGAAGCGTTTGCCTGTTTCTCCAACTTTATCCCGCTGCTGCTCCAAATCACTGATAGCCATCCAATATAGTCTTCTTTTGATTTCAGGTACGGTGATGCTCCCTGGCTGATTGAGAACTAGTGACATAATTTTCCCTTGTAAAGGCGGGGCAGTTTAAAGATAAACGTCGAAAAAATCTAGTGTTTACTCGCTTAAGTACTGAACTCTGCCATTGCGATCGTACAGGTAGCAAGCGAGGTTTCCTGCGAGGGGTATTTTCTCCACAGCGCCCCTAAAGATGTTGGCAAGGCCATTGGCAGAGATATTCCAGCATCGTCTGGAAAGCGCTGCACAGCGGACGAGGGTGAGGAGAAGCGCAAAGAGGGCTGCGACTAGCAATTGGATAACGGCCGCAACGACGCGGAAAGCTCCCGTAAAAGAAGAGACGACCGGAATGTATCCGCACATGTTCAAGGCTCGCTCTGCTCGGATCAGAGCTTTTTCTGTTCTACTGATGCCAGTTTCTAGTTGTGGGATGGTAATAATACTTTTTTGTATTGCAGCAGCAGTCATTGTTTCACCTTATTTAGATGAGAGCATTCTAGCTTATTTGGGTTTAAGGCGAAATGTGTAGAGATTTTTTAATATTTTGGCTGCTTATCCGCCCAACGTTTGATCCAGGCATCGAGAGAGATTCTCCCCGGGCCAAAGATAAAGACGATCAGGCCAGTGAACAGATAGGGATAGGGGTGTTGGATAGCTAGCAGATGGGGATCTGTGATAAATTGCAGGTTCCCCACATACTCTGCATGAGCTGTCGACAGGGCTGTCACCATCACGATGATCAGGGGAATGGCCGCAAGGCGCGATGCCAAGCCGAGGATGAGCAAGATTCCGCAAGCGGCTTCGACGATCCCCACTTCATAGGCGTGAAAGATGGGAGCGGGGAGGTTGAGAGTAGTAAAAAATTTAATGGTTCCCTCGAGGTCGTGGAGTTTTTCCATTCCGAGTAAGAACAATCGGTGCCCCCAGATAATGCGCAAGTATATGAGGAAGAGGCTCTGCAGGTTACTGCCGATTTTGAGGAAGGGGGAGTAGAATCTTGCCAGCCAACGGAGGAGGGGGTTTACGAACACGGGATTACTACTCGCTTTTTTTTATCAATGTCGCGCGGAAAGGTTTTAAAAACAAGAGCCAATCTGCTATTCTCTTCGCCGTTACCCAAGTGAATTCAAAATTTGGGAATTTGATAAAGCCGGCGCCCCGGATTTGAAGCAGCAAAGCGGCGCCGAAGGAGGCCATGTTAAATAACATGGCCGATGCAGGCGGCTTCAAAGGCGGGGATGCCGGCGAAGTCAAAAACCAAATTTTGAGTTTACTTGGGTATATGAAAGAATTTTGTTCACTGACTCTAAAAGAGCTCCAAGGCTGGATGGAGCAAACGTCCGAAAAGGCGTTCCGAGCAGCCCAGATTTTCGATTGGGTGTATGGGAAAGATGCGATTGACTTTGGGGCGATGACCAATGTGAGCAAAGAACTCCGGGCCAAGTTGGCAGGGGAGTTTGCCTTCCCTATTTTGAAGTTGGTGAAGACCCAGGAATCCGAAGATCAAGAGACGATCAAATTCCTCTGGGAGCTGCCCGATAGAAAGTTGGTCGAGTCCGTTCTGATTTTATCTGGAGATCGGCGCACTGTTTGCATCTCTTGCCAAGTCGGCTGCCCAGCTCGCTGCGCGTTTTGCGCATCGGGAAGAGAGGGGTTGATGAGGAATTTAAGCCCCGCCGAGATCGTAGAGCAAGTGCTCCACATCAATCAGTTTTTGAAAAAGAATGGGGAGAGAGTTTCCCACCTCGTCTTCATGGGCATGGGAGAGCCGCTGGAAAACTATGAAGCGGTGGTCAAAGCGATCGACATCTTCCACCACCCGGAAGGGCTCAATATTTCGCAGCGGCGCATCACGGTTTCAACGGTGGGCGTCGTGGAGGGGATCCACCGCCTGGCGAAGGAAGAATTGAAAGTGAATTTGGTCTTGTCTTTGCATGCGCCGAATCAAAACATCCGCAAGAAAATCATCCCCTACGCCCGTAAATATCCTCTGGAAGAGGTGCTTATGGCGATGGACGAATACTCCCGCCAGACAAAGCGGGATATCACTTACGAGTACACTCTCCTCGCTGGCATCAACGACCACCCGAAAAATGCCGAAGAATTGGCAAAGCTTCTCAATGGCAAGCAGTGTACAGTGAATTTGATTCCCTACAACCCCGTCGATGGGTTGAGGCTAAATAGACCCGAAAAGACGACGATCGAAGATTTCCGATTCATTCTTGAAGAGGCGGGGATCAATACGACTTGGCGCTACACCAAAGGGAAAGATATCGCGGCTGCCTGCGGCCAACTCGCCCAGCTCAACAAGCCCTCGGAAAATACGTTGGCCTTAGTTCCTTAGAAGATTGCAAAAAAGTTCAAGATTGTTTTACGCTTATTTGCAATGACCGCTGCTCATTATTTGACTTTGCTTAGGATTTTGCTTAGCCCGCTCTTTCCCATCCTCTATCTGGAGAGGGAGTGGCTTGGGATTCCCCTGATTTGGCTGCCATATGTTCTATTGGGTCTACTCGTGATTTCCGAATGCTCCGACGTTTTTGACGGAGTATTGGCGAGAAGGCGCAACGAAGTGACCGATCTCGGCAAGGTTCTCGACCCGATGGCCGACAGCATCACTCATATTTCTCTGTTTTTGACCTTTACGCAAGGGTTCGTCGCCCTTCCTTTACTCCTTGTGCTCGTCTTTTTCTATAGGGATTTATTTGTCAGCACATTGCGAACTCTATGCGCGCTGAGGGGCGTGGCGCTCGCCGCCCGCTTTAGCGGCAAGATGAAGGCGATTTTGCAAGCCTTTGTCGCTTTTTTGATCATTGCGCTGATGATCCCTTACACCTTGGGGATGATCTCTCTGCAGCTCTTCCAACAGATTAGTCTGGTTGCAGTTGCAGTGGCCGCTCTCTATACGGCCATCTCGATTGGCGATTACATTTACGCCAATTGGGTTTACATCAGAAAAGCATTCTGATAGATAGAGTTTCATGGACAAAGAGATCATTCTAGTCACCGGCATCTGCGGTCGGATCGGCTCGAGCATTCAGAAAAAACTCGAAAAACAATACCAAATCATCGGTCTCGATCGGACGAGTTGTCCGGGCATGGTTCTCCTCGATCTCTCTTCAGAAGAGAGCATAGAGGAAGCTTTCCAGAAAATCCCTCACCAGCGCATCGCCTCCGTCATCCATTTGGCCGCCTACTATAGCTTCGATCAGCAACACTCCGATCTCTACGACAAGATCACAGTGCAGGGGACGGAAAAGCTACTGCGCGCTTTGGAAAAATTCCAGGTAGATCAATTCATCTTTTCCAGCACTATGCTCGTCCATGCGCCGGGAAAACCTGGGTGTCCGATCACGGAAGACGACCCGGTCAAACCCAACTGGGATTATCCTCTTTCCAAAGTGAAGACAGAAGCGCTGATCCATGAGCTTAGGGGCAAGATGTCGACCGTGATTTTACGAATCGCAGGCGTCTACGACGACCATTGTCACTCGATCCCCATCAGCCACCAGATCCAGCGCATTTATGAAAGACAGCTCGAGGCCCACTTTTTCTCGGGCGATGTGACCCATGGAGCTGCCTTTCTGCACATGGATGACTTGATCGACGCGATTGCTCTTTGCGTGAAGAAACGAAAAGAATTGCCCCCCGAGCTCACTTTGCTCCTTGGGGAAGAGAGGACGTTTAGCTACGATGAGCTGCAAAGGCAGATCGCCTTCTTGATCGATGGGAAAGAGTTCAAAACTTGGCGCGTGCCAAAGCCAATCGCTAAACTCGGCGCGTGGCTGCAAGGCCTTGTACAAGATACGTTCATCAAGCCGTGGATGATCGATCTGGCCGACGATCACTATGAGCTCGATATTTCCCGTGCGAAAAGAGTGCTCGGCTGGCGGCCGAAACATCGGCTAGATAAAACCTTGCCTAGGATGATCGGAGAACTTAAATCCGATCCCGAGGCTTGGTACCAAGCCAATCAGCTGAAAAAATAGTCGTGTGGTGTTTCGCTTCGATGGTCTTTCGATAGATTCGAAAATATTCGTGCGTAGGTTTCTTCCAACTAAAATCTGCCTGCATCCCGCGGCGGATGAGAGATTGAAAATTCAATGGCTCTGATTGGAAGAGCTTAAAGGCTCTGATAATGGCCGCATTCATCGAAGCTTTCGTCGCTTTCATAAACGTAAAGCCGTTTCTCTTGCTCGCAACGACATTGGCATCTTCAGAGTCGAAGACTGTGTCTTTCAAGCCGCCTGTAGCTCGGACGATGGGCACTGTGCCATAGCGCATGGCGATCAGCTGGGTTAGGCCGCATGGCTCAAAGTGGGAGGGGACGAGGACTAGATCCAGGGCCGCATAGAGAAGATGGGCCATTTTCTCATCGTATTCGCAGTGTAAGAATACCTGTTTGTTTCCCTTGTACTTTTCTTTGAGATCGTCAAAGCGCTTTTGGAGCGATGGGATAGGGGAAGAGCCGAGGAGGAGAAAGGAGCCGCCGAGTTCGATGGTTTTTTTCAGAGCCTCTTCAAAAAGTTCTGGCCCTTTTTGCGGAACCAGGCGGGTGATCGCCCCGACCCAAGGCCTTTGCTTTGGATCGACGGGAAAGTGTTTCTTGTTGGCCGCTTTTCCCTGCAGCTCTGATTCGAGAGTGTAGGGAACGCCGAGGTGGGAATCGGTCGATGGATCCCAAAGCTTTTGATCGATCCCGTTCAAAATCCCAGTGATCTTTTCTCGATATTTTTTTAAGCACTTTTCAAGGCCAAAACCATACTCGGGAGTTAAAATTTCTTCTGCATAGGAGGGGGAGACGGGGATGATTGCATCTGAGTAGACGATCCCCCCTTTGAGCAGGTTGATCGTATCGGGATAGTTGGGATTTTCATCTTGGAGCGTCTCTTTGGTCAGATAACGGCTCCCTTCAAGGCGAATCTCGTCGAGGTCGGAAACGGCGCACTTTCCCTGGTATTCCACATTGTGGATGGAGAGGACAACCGCTTTGACCTTTAACTCTTTAAAAAAATCTTTTACCAGAGGAGCGCAAAGAGAGACGTGCCAATCGTGCAGGTGGAGGATGTCGATCGGCTCATTTTTTAAAGCCAAATACTCGAGGGCGGCGCGGGAAAAGTAGATAAAACGGGTGATGTCGTCTTCGCAGTTGTAGATCTGCCCTCTGTGGAAATAGCCCGCCGGATGGCGCGCTTCGAGCAGGTGGAGGTTGCACTCCTCGCATCGGGCCGACCACATGGTGTTGTTGAAATTAAGACACTGGAAGTTAGGGACTTCTATTTGCAGGTTGGAGAGCTTTGAGGGGTCGATCAGATCGTGTTTGGGGATGATGATTTCGACATGGTTGCCGGTCCGAGTCGACTCTCGTCCAAGCCCGAGGAGAACCTCTCCGAGCCCCCCAGCTTTAGCGATCGGAGCGAATTCAGCGGCTATATGAACGATCCTCATAAATTTTCCATATAGCAAAGGAGTTCCTTCCTTGCAAAATATTTAGCTTCTTACTATGATGACTGCTTCATTTTTTTCGGTGCTGGGGCGTCGCCAAGCGGTAAGGCAGCGGTTTTTGGTACCGCCATGCGGAGGTTCGAATCCTTCCGCCCCAATAGACTAGTTGCTTAAGGGCCGATGATACAGAATTCGATGATCTTCTCCGGCTCCTCCCACCCTGAGCTCGCCCGCAAGGTCGCAAAGGAATCGGGAGTTGAGTTGGGTCGGGTTCTCATTGAGAACTTTCCCGATGGAGAGATAGGGGTCCAAATCCTAGAGAATGTGAGGGGCAAGGATGTATTCGTGCTCCAGTCGCCGGCGCGGCGGCCGAATCACTTCTTGATGGAGCTTTTGATTCTGATCGATGCGCTGAAGAGGGCCTCCGCCCGCAGCATCATCGCAGTGATCCCTTACTACGCCTACGCGCGGCAGGATCGAAAGGATAAAGGGAGAGTGCCGATTACGGCCAGACTCGTCGCCGACTTGCTCGAAAAAGCAGGGGTAGACAGAGTTTTGACGATGGATTTGCATACAGAGCAGATCCAGGGATTTTTCGATATCCCCGTCGATCATTTGTATGCGCGGCCTTTGTTTGTAAAGGCCTTGAAGGCGATGAAGTTAAAAGATGCCATTGTTGTGTCGCCCGATGTGGGGAGCAACAAAATGGCGAGAAGATTTGCAGAGGACCTAAATGTAGGTCTCGCAATTGTCGATAAAAGACGGCTCAATGACCGCGATGTAGAGACGAACGCGATCATTGGGGATGTCAAAGGTAAGTTGGTCATCCTCGTCGATGATATTTGTTCGACGGGAGGTACTTTATCGGCAGCTGCTTTAGTTTGTAAAAACCAAGGTGCGAAACAAGTTTTTGCTGTAATTACGCACGCCCTGTTAGTGGGTGGAGCTAAGCTGAAGGGAATCGATGAACTTTTTGTCTCCGATTCGGTTCCCCTTCCCAAAGGGGTAAAGGCCCATGTTGTGACGGCCGCCCCCTTGATCAGCGTTGCGATTGAATGCGTAGTGAAGGCGAAATCAATTTCGTCCCTATTTGAGAGAAAAATATGAAGTTAGCAGTACACAAAAGAGAAGCTGGGAAGAAAATTAGACAACTCCGCCGCGAAGGAAATATTCCAGCGATTTTATACGGCCGAAACAAAGCGGGCGAGCCTCTTTGCATTAAGAATGAAGAGATCCAGACGGTGATTCGCAATATGAAGCCGGGCCTTTTGGCGACGACTCTTTTTGAGTTGCACGGAGAGGGCAAGCCCACAAAAGCGATCATCAAGGAAATCCAATACCACCCAGCGACCTATGATATCTTGCATGTCGATTTCGCTCTCATTGCGGAAGATCAGCCAATCACAGTGAATGTGCCGATCCAGCTCACAGGAGTTGCCGATTGCGCAGGTGTGAAATTGGGAGGCTTTATCCGCCAGGTAGTTCGGACGCTTCAGATCCGATGCTTGCCAAAACACATGCCGCAGGAATTCCTCGTCGATGTGCGCGATTTAGGCGTCGGTCAATCCAAGAGAATTGCCGACCTCGCATTGCCAGCTCATGTGAAGATCATCACTAAGATCAAGGATCAAGTGGTTGTTCTGATCGGCAAAAAAGCTGGGGCTGAAGCAGCGTGAATAGAGCGCTCATTGTAGGTCTCGGCAACCCCGGAAAATCCTACGATCGGACGCGCCACAACATCGGCTTTGCAGCTGTGGAGAAACTCGCCCACAAACATGGGTTGAAGTTTAAAAAGCAAAGCGAGTTTAAGGGGAGCATCGCCGAAGGGCAAATTGGTGCAGACCCTGTGATTTTATTGATGCCGCTGACGTTTATGAATCTCAGCGGCGAGGCAGTAGCGCTCGTAATGCACTACTACCAGATCGATCTGTCCCGCCTCCTCATCTTAACCGATGATGTGGCCCTTCCTCTGGGACAGCTCCGGATTCGGATCAACAGCAGCCCTGGCGGCCATAACGGCCTCAAGAGCGTTGAAGAGTCCTTGCAGACCGATCGATATGCGCGGCTCCGTATAGGAGTTGGCGATCGAGAAGAAGGGGATTTGGCTGACCACGTGCTCAGTCGATTCTCCGGAGAGGAAGAAAAGCTCATTCCAGGCGTTCTGGAGAGAGCCGTCCAGACCGTTGAAATTTGGCTGGACAAAGGAATAACCAGTGCGATGAATTTTGCCAATTGAGCCAGTCGGCAAAACTCCACGCCCTCGAAAAATCGAAGTTTTTGAGGCCTCTTTGCGAGAGCGGGCTTGTCCGCTCGTACAGCGCCGCCGGCGGCCTACCTGAGAAGGTAGGCGAGGCTGCGCTGTCGGAAAGAGGCCCAAAAGGGCGATTTTACGAGGCGAAGAGTTTTATTGGCAGGCTCGAGCATTCATCGTCCCCGAGCATTGGAGAAAATGATGCATAAAGATAAAAGACGAAGTCTATACGAGGGAATGTACATCCTGAGCGCGACGCTGAGCGATGATTCCCGTAAAAAAGCCTTCGATAAGATTACCGAAGGAATTTCTCAAAAAGGCGGAGAAATCCACAAAATCCACGAACAAGGTCGTAAAAAACTCGCTTACCAGATCGATGGGAAGAGAGAGGGTTACTACTACGTTCTCTATTTCACCGCGCCGACCCAAGTGATTGGGGAGTTGTGGAAAGAGTACCACCTGCATGAAGATCTCATTCGCTTCATGACGATGCGCACCGAGAAAGTTCTCGACACTCTTGAATTCAAACCCCTCAAAACGCAAGGCTAACCATGTTCCCAAAAAGACGTCAGCAAGAAGGGACCCAAGCACCCGCGCCGCAAACTGGCGACTCCCTCTTTGCTAAGAAGAAAAAAGCATGTCCTTTCGTAGCTTCGAAAGTAGACACCATCGACTATAAAGATACAGAAACTCTCAAGCAGTTTATCACTGAGCGGGGCAAGATTTTGCCGCGCCGCATCACTGGCGTATCTCACTTTTACCAAAAAGTCTTAAAACAAGCGATCAAGCGCGCACGCCACATGGCGCTCTTGCCTTTCGTAGCGGAAGAATAGGAGCTCCAAATGAAACAACAACTATTATTGCTTGAAGACGTTGAAGCCCTCGGCAAAAAAGGGGAAATCGTAACGGCCAGACCTGGATACGTGCGCAATTTCCTCCTTCCAAAAGGATTTGCTGTTGTCGCCAATTCCAACATGCTCCGCAAACAAGAGCGTTTGCGCGCAGAAAGAGAAAAACAAGCTGTGATCGACCGAAAAGAATCGGAAGAACTACAGGCCCAAATCGAGGGAATCTCTCTGGAAATCAGAGTGAAAGTCGATCCAGAGGGGCACATGTATGGCTCGGTTTCTGCCGGCGATATCGCTCAGCTCTTCCAAGAGAAAGGGCTTCCTGTTGAGAAAAAATCGGTCCAAGTCACAAAGCCGATCAAAGTCACAGGCCCGCACAAGATCTCCGTCAAATTGAAAGAGGGGATTGCCGCCTCTTGCCAACTGATGATCACTCCAGAAGGCGTCGCTGCGACCGGCATAGAAGCTGTCGTCGCTCCATTGCCAACGGAAGAGAAGAAAGAAGAGAAATCTGAGTAATTTCTTGGGCGATCGAGTCGATCGATCGCCTTTAGTTTTCTAGATATCGCACCCTAATCCACCCTTCGGGAATCCCATCCTCATTCGTCGTCCACTTTTCTGGAACGAGAACGATCTTGTTCGGATTTTTATTCAAATAAGCGGCCCACCACGAAAAGGAAGAGCGAGGGGAGACGATTTGGTGTTGGCATAAAGAGATGAGATAAAAGTCCAAATAGGCTGGATTTCCCTCGATAAACACACAATTTCTGGAAATTTTTGGGAAGTTAGCCTTTACCCACTTCATATCATCGGCAAAGATTAAAAAAAGAGATTCTTCGGGGAAATACTCCATGGCGGCCAGAAAATAATTCCAATGAAAACCTCCATCTGGATGCCCAACATCGGGAATAAAGGTGCGCAAATGGACCGCCACGGTTTGCTTTTCCAAAAGGGGGCCGTATTTATCTTGAAGCTGCTGGATCACCGCTCGCGAGGGAGAGAAGAGGTGAATGATATGATCCTTGTGGCGATGGAAGTATTTGTCACTTTGGAAAAACCCCTCTAAGCGGACATTTTGGCCTCGCGGAGGAGGGATGGGCTGAAAACGGCTGCCCATATCCTTATAGGTGACAAATTTCGTCCCTTTGGGGAATTTAGCAGTATTTACCCGGTGAAAAACAATTTGGTAGCTCTGATCGTTTGAATAGGAGGGAAGCTTGGGAAATCTCGCCTCATACCCATGATCTAGAGCGTAGCTGATGGCCGCGGCTACCTGAAATAGTTGATTGCCCAACTGCCCATACATGTGATTGGTCACAAAATGGGTCTCGCCGAACAATAGACAGGGGAGGAGAAAGAGTAGGACTCTCACATCCAGGGCATTTTAGGCATGCCGGAGCCCTGCTGTTTTTCTATTTTGGAAGCGGCGTCTTCAAAAGCGCCCACGATTAAATCTTGCAGCCCCTCGACATCGCTCAACGATTCCGGCTTGATGACGATTTTCTTCAATTCTTTGGCGCCGTTGAGAGTCACGGTGACCAGGCCGTTGCCGGCGCTCCCCTCGACGAGGCTCGTCTCCATGTTCTGCTTGATTTGGCTAAACTGATCTTGCATCAATCGAGCCTGTTTTTTCATCTTAGAAAAACCACTTCCCATACAACCCCTCTAGTTTTTAATCGTCCCTTCGAGCTCTATCGATACGAAGCGGATCAGTGTATCATAAGAGGATTTCTGTTTGCCACTGGCAGGCGCGCTCGGAATGGCTGGAGCGGGCGCTTCCACGGGGGCGCTTTGACCACCTTCGGAGGTTCTGCCTGGTAGGGATTGAAAGGAACCGCCTTTAGGACCGGTTCAGCAGGCGGCGGGGTCTTTGGTTTTGGCGGTGGGACTACTTCGGCCTTTACCTCGACCGGAGCCTCTGTTTTGATCTCAGGGGGGGGGCGCTTTCGGCTTGATCTCGACAGGGGCCTCCGTTTTGATCTCCAACTCTTGGGGAGGGCTTTCGGTGAGTTTGCGGACGATTGCCTCGACGGGGATCCTGTGCTTGCTCCGGATGATTTGGAGGAGGATCGACTCAAGGGTGATGCGGGGAAAAGGACTTTTTTGGAAGGCGCTTTCTGCGTTGATGAGAAGATCGAGAATGTGAAGACACTGCTGCTGCGTATAGAGCCGGGCTGAGGCTAAATAGGCGGGCGCTTCGCTTCTCTCGCCAAGGGTGCGGATGAGAGTGATGGCCCGGTAGTGCTCGACGAGCTGTTCGAGGAAGTGAGCCAGATCCTTACCAGTCATAAAGAGTTGCTCGACGAGCTCGAAGGCAAAGCCGAGATTATAGGTGGAAAACGCCCGGTCGAGACCGAAGAAGAGCTCTTGAGGAACTAGACCGAGCGATTTTCGGACCGTTGCAGCGGTGATCTCGTTTTCCGCAAAGCAAAGGATCTGATCGAAGAGCGATTCGGCGTCGCGTAAACTCCCTTCGGCAAAAGAGGCGATGAGCTGCAGGGCGTCTGGGTCGGCAGTGCGGGAGAGATCGGCCGCGATTTGCTGAAGTTTGGCGGCGATGAGATCAGGGGAGATTCGGGCGAGATCGAAGCGCTGGCAGCGGCTGATGATCGTGGGGAGGACTTTGTGCGGCTCGGTCGTCGCAAAGAAAAATTTTGCTTGCGTCGGGGGCTCTTCGAGCGTTTTAAGAAGCGCGTTAAATGCCTCTTTCGTCAGCATGTGCACTTCATCGATGATGTAGATTTTATAGCGGCCGTGGCTCGGGGCGTAGCCGACCGTTTCATTGATATGGCGGATATCGTCGATACCTCGGTTGGAGGCTCCGTCGATCTCAATCACATCGAGCGACTGGCCGGCGTTGATGTCCAAACAGGAGGAACATTCACAGCAAGGCTCCAGATCGGGCTTCAGCGCTTGGCAGTTGAGGGCTTTGGCGAAAAGACGGGCGAGAGTCGTTTTACCGACCCCGCGCGAGCCGCAAAAAAGATACGCGTGAGCGACCTTTTCGAAGCGAATGGCATTTTTCAAAGTGGTGACCGCCGCCTCTTGTCCGACGACCTCGGAAAAGGCTTTGGGGCGGTACTTGCGAGCTAGCACCTGGTATCTTTTTGACATGGATGTTATATTAGGAATATGAACAAAAATTGGCAAGAGTGGTTAGCCTCAAATCACAGAGGATGGCGCTTAGTCGTCGGTTTCACCTGCGTCTTTTGCTTGAGCCTATTCCTCCATTTTCGCGAGGTGCGCCTCGAAGTTCTAGAGCTCAACGCGACCGCCGGCAGGTATATCGTCGCCCAGATCGATTTTGAATTCCCCGATTACGAGACGACGATTGTTCTCAAGCAGCAGGCGATGAAAGACATCGGCTCGATTTATCAAATCGACGATCAGCAGATCCACGAGGGGAGATATTTCCTCGAAGAAGATTTGATCCACAATAAGGATTGGCGCGCCGCCGCGCCAGCTAGCACGTTTGAAGAGATGTACAAATCAGCCGACGAACTGGAGACCCTCCTCCTCGAGGCCCGCTTCACCGATCCCCGCAGCATCCAAAAAATCAAAGAACTCGGTCTTCCCGACTCCTCTTATTTCGAGTTTATCCCCGAAGAAGCGAATGCCCCGACCTCTCTGCCCGCTGAGTTTTGGGAGAGGATCGCTGCCACGATCTCGCAAAGCGGCACATTTCATAAAGAGACGATCGATTATGTCATCGGCTCTTTCCAAAAACGGCCTTGGAATTTGACGGAAGATAATGCCTTAGTGCGCTCCTTGAGAAGCCAAGTAGGACGAACAGTGCCCGAGAAAACAACCAAAGTGTTTGCGGGGACCAGACTCATCAACCAAGGGGAAAAAGTAACGTCGCGCCATCTGGCGATGATGCAGTCGATGAAGCAGGCGATTTCCGAGAGCCGCAAAGTGTGGGATCCGCTCACCATCTTCGCAAGCCTACTTCTCTCCCTAATTTTTGTGACGATCAGCGGTCTTTACTTTCGGATCAGCCAACCCAACTTCATCCGATCCCTTCGAGAAATTTCCCTCTTTGTCTGCATCGTCTTAGCGACGCTTCTCTTCGCTAAATTCACCGAATATATCCTCCTCAAGAGCGCCTCCGATGTGATCGAAGCGGTCCGCTACCCGATTGTGGCTCCTTTTGCGACGATCCTTATCTGTATCCTCCTCTCTCCGAGAGCGGCTCTTTTTGCGGCGACTTTTCTGTCGATTATCCTCTCTGTGAGTCTCGCAGTCGATCACAGCCACTTCTTGATCTTAAACCTCGTGACATCGATCGTTGTGATCATCAGTTCCAGCGGCCTGCGCAAGCGCAAACAGGTCTTTGCCGTTTGCATCAAATCGTGGCTCAGTTCCATCTTAGTCCTCTATGCATTCACCCTCGCTGACGGACACTTCCTCAGTTCCTCTCTATTTATCGATATCGGAGCCTCGCTCGTCTTCCTCCTCATTACAGCCATACTCGTGGTCGGCATTCTGCCCGCTCTAGAGATCATCTTCGGCGTGCTCACTGACATGACCCTCATGGAATCGATGGATCCGAGCAATGAGCTGCTCCGCCAATTTGCTCTCGAAGTGCCCGGCACCTACCAGCACAGCCTAGTCCTCGGCAATCTCGCAGAAACTTGCGCTCAAGCGATCAACGCCAACGGCCTTTTCTGCAGGGCATCGACCCTCTACCACGATATCGGGAAGATGAATAATCCCCAATTCTACACCGAAAATCAGCAAGGCGCCGTCAACATCCACCAACTCCTCACCCCCGTCGAATCTGCGCAGGTAATCATCTCCCACGTCCTCGACGGCGAGGCGATCGCCCGCAAAGCCCACCTTCCAGAAGCCTTTATCGATATCATCCGCGAACACCACGGAACGACCCTTGTCTACTACTTTTACCGCAAACAGCTCGAGTTAAAAGGAGGAGATACCAGCGAGGTCGATGAAAAACTATTCCGCTACCCAGGTCCAAAACCCCGCACGAAAGAATCTGCGATCATTATGATTTGCGATAGCGTTGAAGCGGCCTCTCGCTCCATTGAAGAGTTCTCTGAAGAGACCCTCACAGAGCTCGTCAACCGCCTTGTCGCTGAGAAAGCAGAGGATGGACAGTTCGATCATTGCCAGCTCACCTTTGAAGAACTCGGCAAAGTGAAGAAGGCGCTCGTCGCCAACCTCCTCCTCTCCCATCACGTCCGAGTCAAATATCCGAAGAAAGAAAAGGTGCTGGTCTCTTAATCCGTCAGGCCTTGGATCAAGGGGTTGCCCGATTTTGTAACCTTACCACTGTAAACAGGCGATGATGACAAATCCAATTTCTCAGCCCTTCTTAAGAATCGTCTCGTTAAAAAATTGGTTTCGGCGATTTTTTACTACTATGAAATACGCTATGATCTCTTGTGCTTTTGCAATCAAGAAATGTTTCGTGTCGATATGGCATTTCATCACTGCCATTTTCTTTTCAATAATCAACAAGTGCAAACTCCTCTACTCGATCTTGCGGAATAGGAAGGAAATGGTCCTGTTATTTTTTCTTCTACCTTTTCTACTTATTCTCAGCATCTTGCAGAATAATTATCCCAACCTCTCCAGGTTTTTGCACGAAGATCTAAAGTGGCTTAACAACCTCGCAGTCCCTATAGCTTTCTCAGCAGTTTGGGTTACAAAAAACGAATTGAAGAGTTGGAAGTATAAGCGGAGATCAGAAACAGCCTCCGAAATACTGGGATTTTTGAGACTTATGAAGACTGATGTGACCAGATTGCGCGATATGGCTTTTTTACTGCCAACCTTGGCAGAAGATCGAATGGAATGTCCTCAAAGAAAACTTTCAGATTGTTGGGATACTTATTATGCTAAAGTAAATCCTCTGATTCCCCATTTCCCAACCAAAATAGCAAAAGAATTGGATACGCATTGCTCAAGTCTCCAGCATTTAATTGTGGGGATGGCATCCAATATACAGATTCTACGTGAAGACAAAGGGCTTTTTACAACCGAGCAAGTGGTCAAGGCTCAGCAAGATTTTTGCGTAAGTCGTGACGACCTGGAGGCTTCTCTTGATCAGCTCACAAAAATCTTGGGGCACTACGTAGACTTATTTTGATGCACGATGCTTTTCCAATTTCAAGCCTTTTGATCTTCGGTCCTAATGGCTTACTAAGCGCTCAACTAGCCATCTTATTTCCCACAAATACGGTGAACGAGAAGACTTCACACCACTCCCTACTGAGATAGCACATCCTCAATAATGCGCCAGCACTGTTTCGATTCAGTATTAACTGGATTTGAAAAACCGGCAGCCACGATAAGCGCCTTCCACAAGACCCAAGCGCGCGCTCGGTTCCAAGTGTTTTGGTCGAGGGAGAGCACGGCACGGAACTTGTCTCTGCTTGGGCCGCGAAAAAAGGTCCAGTAGATCGCAAGGTCGCAGGCAGGATCACCAATGCAAAGACTGCCCCAATCGATCACAGCGGAAAGTTTGCCGTTTTGCACGAGCAAATTGCCAGCGCTGATATCGCCATGTACCCAGACGGGGGGATTTTGCCATGAGCTCGCAAGCCCTGTTTCCCATACCCGAAGAGCGTGCGCCCCTTCGATTTTGCCATCAAGGGTGGCAATTGCCTTTCTCGTTTCTTGATCGTAGGCAGCGGGGGAACCTCCGCGATTGAACCTTCCTGGAGGAGGTCCACCGGTTGTGTCGACGTTATGAAGTGCTCGCAAGAACTTTGCAAGATCGAGCGCAAATTGGTTGAGGTCGTGAATTGTTGCCATAGCCAAGCTCTCTCCCTCCAAATAGCTGTAGACTGACCACTGCCATGGGTAATCGGTGCAAGGCTTGCCGAGAGCTAGCGGCCTTGGAATAGGCAAAGGAAGTTTTGAGGCCAAAAATGGCAGCCACTTCTGTTCTTTTGCCACTTTGTCCGCGTATTCTGCGCCGCTTGGCATGCGCACCAACATCTGCTCGCCAAGATGGAACATTCGATTGTCCCATCCACCTTCTGCTACTGGGCGGACAGGCAGATCTTTCCACTTTGGAAACTGAGCTGCAATCAGTCGGTGCACCAGCGAGGTATCGATTTGGATCGGCTTATGATTCATTCGGCACAGAAGGTTACACCATTGCGTGAATTTTCCGCACTTTTCGTAAATGCGGGTCTAAAGGGCTTTTCCCGCTTAAATGTGTTTTACATGCGAATATTCTACATGAGTTATGCAAAAGTCTAACAGCTGTTAGACTGTTCTAATTTACTTGCTTCTAGAGATGGAACTTTTTTCGCCAAAAGAATATCGTATCCATTTTGACGGGATCAGCATGGGCAAAACTGAAGATGCGGATGCGATGTTTAGCGATTACATCGTCTATGTTGACGAAAGCGGAGATCACAGCCTCGAATCTATCAACCCACGCTATCCCCTATTTGTTCTAGCTTTCTGTGTATTTCGAAAGAGCCACTACGTTCAAAAAGTAATCCCTGCCTTAAGCCAATTGAAAATATCGACATTTGGCCACGATCTGATCGTCTTGCACGAGCAAGAAATCCGAAAGAGAACTGGTGTATTCAGTAAGTTAAGTTTACAGCTTCGTGAGAATTTGATCCTCTCCCTTTCTAATCTCGTCGCCGAGGTAGATGTGGCTCTGATCCCTATCGTGATAGATAAACGTGTTCTCAAAGAGCAGGGACCAGACCCCACCCATGTTTATCATTTTGCAATGCGGTTAGGCCTTGAGCACATATATAGGTTCTTGCAAGGGAACCAACAACACGACCACCTAACTCACATCATCTTCGAAGCACGCGGTCGATGTGAAGACCTTGCCCTAGAGTTGGAGTTTCGACGTATTTGCGATGGACAAAACTCATTTCAGAATGGGTTACCATTTGAAATCGTGATTGCTGATAAAAAGACCAACTCTGCAGGACTTCAGATAGCTGACATAGCTGCCCGTCCTATCGGGCTTTCCGTCCTCAGGCCGGATCAACCAAATCGAGCTTTTGAGATTCTGGAAAAGAAACTCTACCAGGAAGAGCTGGCGTTCCGGGAGCCATTCGTTCTCCCCATAAAAGCGAAAGGCCCCAAGGTAGTCCTTGAGGCACAGACGCCGGTAGGGTAGTCCCGACCCATTTATACCCCCATCGTAAGAAGTCTCATTATTTTTTGCATCCATTTTTTAAATCCAACGTTTCCGCCTTATCTATGGAGAGTCTACATATTTTGATCAGTATGTCTGGGAAAATGGACATACTGGCTAAAAATTATCAAAATTTAAATTGGCAGCACTAGCGAATCTCTTTCTGAAACGACTCGACGAGCTTTTTTAGCCGCGCGTCGCAAGAAGAGATTGCCTGGTTTAGATCGCCCTCTACCTTTTCAACCACTTCTGCGTAGACTTTGACTTTCGGCTCGGTTCCCGAGGGGCGGATCACGAGTTTGCTCTTGTCGGACAGCCAGAAGCGGAGGACGTCGGAGGGGGGCAGGTTCTCTTTGCCGTGCAGATAATCTTCCAGGGAGGCGACGGAAATGCCTCCGATTGCTTTCGGCGCATTTTTGCGAAGGCGGGTCATGAGCGCTTTCATTTGATCCATGCCCGCTTTCGTGTCGCCAAAGGCGAGACTGGTGAGCGATTCTCGGTGCACGCCGTACTTATGATAGATTTTGTGGAGAAGATCGACGAGGGTGAGATGTTGCTTTTTCGCGGAAGCTGCGGCCTCTGCGATGAGGCATGCTGCGGAAATGGCGTCTTTATCGCGGACAAAGGTCCCAAAGAGATAGCCGTATGACTCTTCGCCGCCAAAGAGGTATTGATAGCCGTCAAAAGCCTTTTCCCAAATGCCAATTTGCTCGCCGATATATTTAAAGCCGGTGAGCACGTCAAAACATTTGCCGCCAAAATCTTCGGCGATCGCTTTAAATAACTCAGTGGTGACGATCGTTTTGATGAAGGCGGCGTTGGGAGGAAATTCGTTTTTTTGCGTCAGCGTCTGGCAGATGTGATAAAGACAAAGGCAGGCGATTTGATTGCCGCTGAAAGTGGCTTGTTGTGTGGCCACCCCGATTCGATCTGCATCTGGATCCGTTGCGATGAGAAGATCTCGGTGTTCTTTTTTGAGCTGCTCGAGTCCAAGCGCGAGCGCTTTTGGCTCCTCTGGATTGGGAGAGGGGGCGTAGGAGAAATTTCCGTCGAGGGGAAGCTGCTTTTCAACGAAGTTGAGATCTGTATAGCCCCATGCTTTTAGCGCTTTGGGTATCAGTCGGATCCCAGTGCCGTGGAGATTTGTGTAGAGGATTTTTAGGGGGACTGAGGCGAGGGAGGGGAGCATTTGGAGTTTTTTTAGCTCGGCTAGGTAGGCGGCGTCGATCTCAGAGCCGATTTCCTCATAGGAAGAGCCCAGCAGAACTTGGGAGGGACTTTTGATTTTTTTTACCTCTTCCATGATCCCTTCATCGTGGGGAGGGACCACTTGGCCTCCACCTTCCCAATAGACTTTGTAGCCATTGTATTGAGGCGGATTGTGAGAGGCTGTGATCATTACAGCTGCGCTGCATTTGTAGTAGCGGCAGGCAAAGGAGACGAGAGGGGTGGGACAGATCTCTTGGGAGAGGAGGACGCGGATTTTATTGCCGGAAAGTACTTTGGCGGTTTCTTCTGCAAAGAGTCTCGAATTGTGCCTTACATCGTAGCCGATAAATACGCAAAGTTCTGGCAGGGAGGAGATTTTTTTGATGTAGTTGGCAAGTCCTTGGGTTGCCATTCGAACGGTGTAGACGTTCATCCGGTTGGTGCCGATGCCCATGACTCCTCGCATGCCCCCTGTTCCAAAGGAAAGATCTTTGAAAAAGGCATCGGAGAGGGCATCGGGATTACTGGCTAAAAGCTTTTGGATTTCTGCTTTTGTAGCTTTGTCAAAAGGGCCATTGAGCCAGCTTTGAATCCGATCGTGAGTTGTCGACTTGGGTTGGGACATCGGTTCCCATTGTCGTTATGGTGCGATTTTTTTTACAGATCGAAGTTTTGATCGAGAAGGTTATCGAGATAGGTAAGGCACTGCTCTTGGATGTGAAGAGAGGAGACGAGGGGGGCGTCCGGATGGTTGATCCCTTCGCAGCGAGTCGATGCTTCTTGCCAATCGTTCTCATCGCGCAGGTGATGGATCCACCAGGGAAAGGTGCTGCACTGCTTGGGCCGCGCCTCATAGACAGAACACTTGTTGTCCTTGAGAAAAATGCAGTCGCCAGAATTCGGGCGGTCTAGGAGGGCGTATTGACCATCGACTAGACGAGCGTATTTGGTGGTAAATTGCTCTTGCGTCAGGCCAAAATGGGTGGACAGCCGCTCTAGATCGTTGAGAGATAGATAGACATAGCCGGGCGAGCCGGTGCAGCATTTGCCGCAACCGGTGCATTTGAAGCGAAGGCCCTCGGAAAACCAGGGTTCTACTTGCGTGTCCACGGAAATGTCTCTGTGCGGGTTTGGTTCCACTGGCCGTTCCACTGGTAGGCGGCGATGCTGCATCCCTCATTGGCGAGATCGATGACGTTAAAGCTCGCCTTATCGCCTGCGCAGCAGCTCCCGCCGTCGAGGACGATGGGCAGGCCGCTCACTTGTAAGTCGGCGATCGTATTGCGGTGCGTATGACCGTGGAGGTAGAGCTTAATGCGGGGGTGTCGTTTGATCTGTTCTTGCAGAGCAACTCCTCGCTTTAAGCTGCGGCGCGGCATATCGTTTTGAAAGAAGGGGTAGTGGTTGAAGAGGAGGATCGACTCATCTTGAGGGATCAGTTGTAGAACTTCTTCTAAATACTCTTGGAGCTTTTCTGTGACGATCCCTTCTGATGAGTAGGGGTTGGTAGCAACTGACGTGTCGAGCGCAATAAGGCGCCATTTGGGGGCGATCTTGTGTACTTCGATGCCGTGCTCTTTGAGGTTGAAAAATTCCACCTCGTGGGCAATCGTGGGCCGTTTATTTGTGAAATAGCGGTAAAAACGTTGATCGCGGCAGCTTCGGTAGGTGTATTTGTCGTGGTTGCCAGGAATCGCAAGCCAGGGGAGCTCAAGTGTTTGGACGAATTGGGCCGCCTTTTCGAATTCCTCAGTGAGAGAGGTTGTGGAAAAATCGCCCCCTAAAAGAACCAGATCAACCCCCAGTTTTTTGAAAAGAGCGGGAAGCGGGTCAAGGTGGGCTTCGGAAAAGGTATCTTTCCGGAAGAAAAGCCAATTCAAATTGCCCAAAATCCGCTTCGATAACAACCGGAGAGGATTCCAGGTGAGATGGGTCATGTGGAAGTCAGAAATCTGAGCGATGCGCATGGGGGTATACTAGCATGCGCCCATCTTAAATTCGAGGGGTTTTCTTCTTGCTCGGAGCTGCGTGTTTGGGGGCTGCCTTTTCCCGATCGAAGATGGGGACCCGACCCGTTTTCATGGTCCGGTTCCGCTCTTCAGGATCCTTTTTGGTAGGAGGGCGGTCATTGGTCTCGTTTCTCATCCGCACTTTGGCTTTTTTCTTCTTTTGTCTCTCCGTTTCCGGCCAGGTGGGAATCTCAGGGAGGATTTCTGCCTCATGCTCCTCTCTACGCATAGAGCGGACTATGCGGCGGTTCAACTTCTTCATGTGATGGGGCAAGTCTTTCATAAAAATCCTGTCTTTAATTTACAATGTTTCGTGTTTAGTTTCAACTAATTGCGCAACACGTTGCTCTTAAGTCTATTAATTACAGATTTAGTTGTTATGAAATGCTTCCATCGGGTTTTCAGCCATTTCCAGCGGGGGACCCAGGGAGCTGGGGTCAAAACCTCTCCTCGGAGCCAGCCGGGGCGCCAATGGCGCATGTGCCTCTCCTCTCGCCCGATGATGAGGTGGGGGATTTTGAGGCAGGAGGCGGCGTGGCCGGGGCCCGAGTCATTGCCCAGGAAAAAGCCCGATTCGTAGATGAAGGCGAGCAGCTCTTCCAGGGAGGAGAATTGGGGGAGGAAGGCGGGCTCAAAGCCCTGGGTTTGCAGCCAATGGGCGACTTTCAAGAATTTTTGATGGGGCCAGTTCCTAAATGGGTGGCCGCTGGTGGTGTGGATGGCGATCCGCCTATTGAAGCGGCGATGAACCAGTCCGGGGGGGACAATGAGGCCATTATCGCTGGAGGCTTTGATCTTAAAGAGAAGCTGCAGGGAAGCGATGACGTTATCGACCATGCTCCGATTGAGATCTGAGACATAATCAAAGCCGATCCGAAGCGGGCCGTGTTTATCGAGTCGATAACTGCCGTAAAAGGTGTAGATCGGCTTCTCTAATGCGTGGATCTGTTTGGATTTTGGGCTGTTGTCGTGCTGCAGGAAAATGGCGTCAAAATCGGCGAGGTCTTGAGAGGCGTTTGGTGTAAACCAACGGCCAAAGTCATGCGGGGAGAAGAATCCCACATCGAATCCGGCGAGCGTTAAGTGATGGGAGACAATACGCAAAATGAGCGCATCGCCAACCCCAGGAGCGCAAACAATGGCTATCTTCATCAGTCGTAGCATTTTGTCTGGAAGAGAATAACTTTGCCAGACAAAGGTGGAAGATCGAGTCGAATTTGTGAAGATTCGAGCGGTTTTTTCTCTAATATTCCGCTCATTAAATCGATTGCGCTTGTGTTTCTAATCAAGGGGATTTCAAGCGTTTGGGAGGCCTTTACTCTGCTGAAATTGAGCGCCAAAATTTGAAGCGTGTGGTTGCGGAGCTGGTGGACCAAAAGCAAAAGACCTTTTTGCTTAGTTTCGGGAACTGCGATTAATTTGGCGCTTTGGAGATTGTTTTCCCTTCGCACGGTGAGAATGTTTCTCAGCTGCGAGGCAAAGGAGTTCCGATTGCGCAGTTGACAGGGAAATGAGGCGTAGAGGGTGTTTTCATTCGGCTCCATGAGATCGATCGGCTCATTTGCGAGCAGGCCCAAAAGATCAGACGCTGAAAAAGAAAAGACTCCGGGCTGCATCGCGTAGAAGAAGGCCAAGAGCAGGTGGGCTGATCCGATCTCTAGTCGATGTTGGTTAAAGTCTTTGATGCCGAGGGCGTCCATGCAATATTTGGGCCAGGTAGCGGGGAATTTCTCTCCAATGCGATCGACATCTTCTTTCAAAAGGCGCATCCGAAGCGCTTCTCCGGTGAGCGTCTCTTCATAATAGCGATATTCTCTTCTCGGATGGAGCATCAACTCCGACCAATCGCAAGCAAAGGCGTCAAATGGCTGCAAAATATGGACGAGTCTTTTCGTTTCGATTCTCTCATCCAATAGGAGCCGATACATCAGCTTCAAAGCGCCCGCATCTTCCGCAATGAGGGCATGGAGCAGGGCGGGGCGGGTGAGAGTATCGGTCATGAGATCGGAAGAGACTTCCTTCATCTCATCGAGGCCATTTTTATTTTCCAGGGCGGAAAAAGCGCCTAGTTTGCGCGCCCAAAGCGAGAGCGTCTCTTTAGCATTCATGCTAATCGAGGCGTCGATTTGGATGATTTTTTCTCCCAGATTGTAGATCGAATCGAGCGCATCCGCTGTGGCGATCCGGCAGGCTGCAAAGGTGGGATTGAGCCAATCGATCACAGGGTCGAATTTGTTTTCTTTGAGATAGATCCATCTGCGCACTTTTCCATCTGCGCAGGTGATTTGTCCTGAGGCGTTCCAGCTGCTTTGCTTTACGTAGGGAGAAAATTGCTCGGGGACATACCCTTTTTTATGCAAGTTTTGTAAGGAAAGCCAAGGGATATTCGCCGCCAGTTCAGAAGGGTTTACTTTAGGGAGCAATGTCCAATCTCGTTGATCCACTTCGATGAGGTGATAAAGGCCTGGGTACTCTCCATAATTTTTCAAAGCGAGGAAAAAGTCGGGACAAACTCCTGTGCTGCTACCGATCGAATCGCCGATGAGGGCGATCCCTCTTTTCCCAAGCGTCATCGCAAGGCCGTTCCAATCATCTCCCCATTTGGGATCTAATCCAATCGCTGTCCGGAACTCTCCGCCCGCTTTGAGTCCTTTGAGATAAACGCCCTCGACCCCCACTTCCCGTAAAAGTTCCCAAAGCATCTCACAGTTCAACGATTGGAAAGCAGCGCCTTTGATCTGTCCCAAATCGATCGAAAACCAAACGGAGGCGGTGTCTAAACAGCTTTGAGGTTGAGGCGAGAGAAGCGGCGGGGGAGTTTTGGCGGTTTCAACAGTGAACTGTTTTGCGATTTTTTCCGCCTGATCGAGCATCGATTCTGAGCCGATTGCAAAACTCTTCGGCGTGCAAAATCGCCCTTTTGAAGCCCTTTGCGCTTGTGCCGCCTCCCCTACCTGTTCAGGTAGGGAGCCGGCGGCACAAGTCGGATGGGCTCTGCCCATCCTCGCAAAGGGCTTCAAAATCATCGATTTTTCACAGCCGTGGAGTTTCGCAACCGGCTCATTTGCGAACAGAGAAAGGGGAGCGAGAAGTAGAAAAAGCTTTTTGCGCATCCCCTTCTGATTACCGCAAAAAAAGAGCGAATGTCAACGGCGAAATTGCTTATGGGGTCTTCTTTGAGAGCGCTGCTGCATCCGCCCGTGAGGGATCGGTTGCGCGGCGATGGAAGGATCGGGTTTAAACCCTTCGATAATTACTTGCGGCAGAGTTCGTTTCAATAAACGCTCAATGTCTTTTAGGAGTTGATGCTCATCGATGCAGACAAGCGATGCTGCTTGTCCTACATTGCCCGCTCTGCCTGTGCGGCCGATCCGGTGCACATAATCTTCAGGGACATTCGGGAGGTCAAAATTCACGACGTGGGGCAGTTGATCGATGTCGAGGCCGCGCGCTGCGATATCTGTCGCGACTAATACGCGAACAGTTCCGTTTTTAAAATCTAAAAGGGCTTTTGTGCGGGCCGCTTGGCTTTTGTTGCCGTGGATGGCCGCTGCCTGAATTCCATCTTTTTTCAGCGCTTCGGCGAGGCGATTTGCGCCGTGCTTGGTGCGGGTAAATACGAGCACTTGTTTCCAGTTTTGAGACGAGATGAGGAAGGAGAGAAGTTCTTTTTTGCGTCTGCTATCCACGGGGTGGATCACTTGCGAGATCCCTTCGGCCGTTGTGTTGTGGCGCGTGACTTGGATCATTTTTGGGGCATTTAAGAGTCCGTCGGCCAATCTTTTGATCTCATCGGAGAAAGTGGCGGAAAATAAGAGATTTTGCCGCTTTTTGGGTAAACGATTGAGCACTTTGCGGATATCATGGATAAAACCCATATCCAACATCCGATCCGCCTCATCGAGAACCAAAATTTCCACCTTGGAAATATCTAGCGTCCCTTGCGACATGTGGTCTAATAGCCGTCCCGGCGTAGCGATGACGATATCGACTCCGCTTCGGAGCGCGCTGATCTGAGGATTGATGTTGACGCCGCCAAAAACAATGGCTTTTTTCAATGGCAAATACTTGCCATAAGTCGCAACGCTCTCTCCCACCTGGGCGGCGAGCTCGCGGGTCGGGGTCAGGATCAAGGCGCGTACGAAGCGTCTTTCTCCCGCCTTGAATCGGGCCATCAACCGCTGCAGTAAGGGAAGGGTAAAACCTGCGGTCTTGCCGGTGCCTGTTTGAGAACCGACCATCAGGTCGCTTCCCTCTAGAATTGGGGGAATTACCTGGGTCTGTACCGGGGTGGGGTTAGTGTATCCGTGTTCAGTAATAGCACGAATTAATTCATTTAATAGACCGAGATTGTCAAACGACATTAGCTAATTTCCTATTAATTGGAGACTGTCCACATACCTAGATTTCGTCGATTCTCTGGATTATTTTGGCCGATTTTCGATTTGAATGACGGGGACAATATATACCGGTGGTCGATATTGCCCCCGTCATTCAAATCGAAAATCGGCTCAAAAGAACCAGAAAATCGACTGAAACTAGGTACGTGGGCAGTCTCTGGACATCAATTTTACTTTAAAAAGACGTTTACAGCAAGAAGTCTCTAACCCGCTTCCTCTTTGGCATTTGCAATGAGCGCTTCAGAGAGAAGGACCACGCTTGCCATAGAGACGGCAACGCTTAGGGAGGTTTTGACCACCTTGGCTGGATCGATGACGCCCGCCTTGAGCAGATCTTCTACTTTTTCGTTGAGCGCATTGAAGCCAAAGCCTTTCTCTTTTTTCAGCACCTCGCCCAAAACCACAGAGCTATCGTATCCTGTGTTTTTGACGATTTGTCGGAAAGGGGCTTCGGCCGCCTTGAATAGCACTTCTGCGCCGACCGCTTCCTCTTTCGAAAGAGCGAGCTTTCCTGCAGCGCGGCTCGCTCTGAGAAGGGCGATCCCTCCCCCTGGAACGACTCCCTCTTCCAGAGCTGATCGGGTCGAATTGAGGCTATCTTCGAACATCTGCTTTTTTTTCTTCATCTCAGACTCGGTGGGAGCTCCGACTTTGATGACGGCAACGCCTCCTTGAAGCTTCGCTTTTCTCTCTTCGAGCTTTTCTTTATCGTATTTGGAGGTTGCCTCGGCCAGTTCGGCATTGATTTGAGCGATACGAGCTTTGATCTCTTTGGCCGTTCCTTTGCCTCCGACGATGAGTGTCTTTTCCTTGTCGATGAGGATCTGGCTTGCATTCCCTAAAACCTCGGGTCCCACGTCGCGCAAAATGAGCCCTTTTTCTTCCGAGACCACTGTGGCGTCTGTCAGTACCGCGATATCTTCGAGCAGCGCTTTGCGCCTATCTCCAAAGCCGGGGGATTTGACTGCAGCCACTTTCAGCGTGCCGCGCAGCTTATTCATGACGAGAGTAGAAAGAGCGTCTCCTTCGATCTCGTCGGCGATGATGACGAGCTCCATGCCAGTGGCCGCCACATGTTGCAAAATAGGCAAGATTTCTTGGGCAGAGGAGATTTTTTTGTCGGTGATCAATAGGTGCGGCTCCGTCATTTCGACGATGAGTTTTTCCGCATTGGTCGCAAAGTAGGCGCTTAAATAGCCCCGATCGAACTGCATCCCTTCGACGAGTTCAATGCTTGTCTCAGTTCCTTTTCCTTCTTCAACGGCGACAACGCCAGTTTTGCCCACTTTGTCAAAACACTCGGCGATTTTCTCGCCGATTTCCGCATTGCCAGAGGCGCTGACGGAGGCGATATTGCGAGTCTCTTTATTGCTTTTGATCGCAATCGACATCGCATCGATCTCTTTGAGCATTGCCTCAAGGGCCTTGTCCATGCCCCGTTTGATGGCGATCGGATTTGCGCCCGCTGAGATGTTTTTAATGCCGCCTTGAACTAGGGCTCTAAAGAGGACGATGCCTGTCGTCGTCCCATCGCCTGATTTTTCTTTGATTTTCGCAGCGACCTCTTTTCCCATGGAAGCGCCCATGTTGGGAAAGGGTTCTTTTAATTCGACATCTTTGGCGATGCTCTGCCCATCGCTTGTGATTGAGGGAGAACCAAAAGTTGCCTGCAGACCGACGTTGCGCCCCTTAGGCCCTAACGTGATGCAAACGACATCGGCCAATTGGTCGATCCCTTTTTTCAGCGCATTACGCGCCTCTTCTTCAAAAATGATCTCTTTTGGTTTGCTCATGACAGACTCCCTCAAAAATTAAGGAGTCATCATAGCGAAAGAAAGCATTTAATCGTTATGAAACTTTTGATAGACGTCCCTTTTGGGGATGTCTTTGAAACGCGCTGCCTGCTTGATCGCCTCTTTGAGACTGAGGCCATGTAATTCGCGCAGCATCGCGACGAGCTCTTCCAACGACAGATCATCGGGCACTTCGCCCCGATCGATCATCAATACGATTTCCCCTTTGGGTGGGTGAGCCTTAAAATGAGCCAGCAGTTCCGAGGCCACGGCCCGTCTACACTCCTCAAACATCTTGGTCATCTCTCTTGCGACAGCTACCCTTCGATTTCCATCGATGAGTTCCAGAGTTCCTACCAGCCGCTCGGGGCTTTCAAAGGCGACGCTAACGCCGGGATAGCCCATCGCCTCCCTCAGCACAGCCATCGGTTTCTTCGGCAAAAACCCGAGGAATTGGAACCTCTCCACTTCGAATCCAGACAAAACTAGCGCCTGGATCAAGCTGCAGGGGCCTGGGATCGCATTCACCCCAATGCCCCGCTCCAGACAGGCATTGACCAATATCTGTCCAGGATCGTTGATGCAGGGGGTTCCCGCATCGGAGACGAGGGCCATTTGCCTGCCCCCCTCAAGATCGGTCAGAATCGCTTCAAGGGCTTGTCTTTCTTTGAATTTGTGGTAGGAGATTAACGTTTTTTTGATCCCATAGCGATCGAGCAACCCGGCTGTTCTGCGGGTATCTTCGCAGAGGATCGCGTCGCATTCTTGCAAGACTTGCAAGGCGCGCTTTGAGATGTCCTCGAGATTGCCAATGGGGGTAGCGACAATGAATAACAAAGATTTTACCTAAAAATAGGTGGCACTCGGATTTGAACCGAGGAATGGAGGCTTTGCAGGCCTCTGCCTTACCACTTGGCTATGCCACCGGAAACGGAAGATTATGCAGCAACGCCCGCAAAGAGGTCAATTAGATTGTCTTAACTGGTGTGTCACCAAAAGTACTTCAACAGCGCCTTTCCAGCGTTGAGAGTAGAGGTTACTACACCACCGGAATGCTTTGTACCGTCGCTGGCGGAAGGGGAAGCTTGATCGACGCCTTCTTCGGCTTCGCTCACTTCCTCTGCCGGTTGAGAGAGCTGGACTGCTCCTTCTGCCGACTTAGAAAGCTTGTCTGCAGCATCTAAGGCAGCTTTAATTCGCTCCATATTTTTAATCAGGATGTCTCTGGATACAAGGAGGCGGACTTTTTTGCCCTTCGCGTGGGTGTCTTGAATGGCTCTTGTTCCGTCAATCTCGTCTATTTCTCCTTTCGCGTTTCTTTTTGTTAACAGAGTCTCCAATGTCGTCTGTTCATTTGATAGATCACCCCTGTGACAGTAGAGCTTCTGATCAGAAACAGGAGGAGCTAGACCAGTGGCTCGAAGATTAAAAGTCAGCTGCTCCGCGTTACCTTTGCTTGTATTCCCGACGAGAAGTGTATACAGCCGCCGCAACGGCTGACGATTGTTTGGGTCTGGGTTGCCATTTGTTTTCTCTCCAGTCAAGTTTAGGTTTGCATTGTCATCGGATGCTTCAACGGTGAAATCTCCTACTTCAAGCTTTTTATCTTTGGCGATCTTTTTCAGTTCCGCAACATAGTCGTTCATACGCTTGATGATCTTTTCTGTGCTGATCAGCGTAATTTTCCCTGGTCTGTTATAAGCTACCATCTCCGCAAGTTGTTTTTTCAATTGGATGTATATTGCGTCGTTGTCAGCGACATCATCAGGAATTTTGTATAATACCGGGGTCCCGTCTTCTACTTCGAACAAGGCGGCAGGAAGGTTATTGGAAACCTGAGTTGTGAATGTCCCGCCGCCATTGCCCAATGATGTGGATTTCTCTTCGCTCTTGACTTTCATGTAGATGAGATCATAGGCGAGCTTAGCAGCATGCTCGAATTCTTGTTGAGTTGAAGTCTCTGTTTTAGAGATCATGCCATTTCCGTCAGCGCTGCTATTGATCTTCGAGTAAACATCGACATTTTTGACGTAGGTCAAATAGTGGCCGCCCTTTGCCGTGGTGCCGAGATGTTGCGTAAAGCTTGTTAATTCGTATTCTGTATCGTCGCCTTCCTTAATGCACGCTTTGGGAAGGGTTGGGTGTAGGACGTCTTCGATAGCAGTATTTATTTTTCCTTTATCTTTTTGAGTCCTTTGCACGTGGACAAATAGGACATTGGGAGCTGTTTGAAAGGTTGTCTTCTCTCGATATGGAGTAACTTCCTTACCATTGACGCTTCTTGGATCTGAATTCTCAAGGGATATCTGCAATGCATCTCGGAACAACCCATCGACAGATAACTTGATCTCTTCTTGAGGATAAACAGGGATCATTGGAAGCTGCGAAGTGAATTTGCCATCGCCTTCCGGATGCCATACTTCCTTGTGGGTCCTGCGCAGAAATGACGTCCTTTCTCGGTGGCTCCACTCCCGTTTCATGGGGCAAGAAATTCCATTTGACTTCACTGGTTCCATCAATTTGAGGATGGTTTCCTGGGCATCTTCTTGCGTGCCTGAACGGAGGTTTAATGCTTTTTGAAGAGCTTCAAGATTAGTAGGGGGTTTGCCGTTTTCGTAATTTTGCAACACTTGTCTAAACGGGTGATCCTTTGGAAGGGCTCCCTCTTTCAGAAGTTCTTGGCGAATAAATGGATTGCTAGCGAGTGCGTGAGTAGCGGATATGAGGTAGCAAGAATTAGTAGGACCAGTGAACACAGGTGGGGCATTAGGGTCGATTTGTTGTGGAGGAGGAACCGGTGAGCCAGGTGTTGTGGGGGCGGCACTCGACTGTGAAGCGGAGGTTGTCGAGGTTGATCCTGTAGTTGCGCCTGGGGGCGAGTAATTAGTCTCTGTTTTCAGTAGATCGATGATGCCTTTTATCGTGGAGCTATTTGAACGAAGAAGGAGGGAAAATTGGTTTGCTTCAGGAGTATCCAAAGAAAATGTCTCTGGAGTGGATTTATCAGTAGGTACGGTGCTTGCTGTGTACCCATTCTCGGTGAACAAAATATCGAAGCTCTTCCCCGGTTCAATAGCCTTGTCATTTTGCTGGTTCAGGTGCTCGATGAATTTCTTTTTATAGAGCAGTACCGCTGCTTCAAGCTCCTTTTTCTCCTCGGCTGATAGTTTATTCAGGTCGGCCTGTGTGGGGATTTCAAGGGTGAAATGATAGAGCTTGCCCTTATAAAGGATCGTGGATTCATCTGTGTGGGTATGTACGGGACGCGCAGAAGCTTTTGGGCGATTAGTGGTCCTTGAGGCGGTGAATGTCAATCCTGGTCCAGAGCCGAGACGAGGTCTACTAAACACAAGCATGTTTAATGCGTCTTCGGGTTGCGCAGCGCCAGAACTAAGGGAAGAGGACGAAAACGTAGATGCGAATAATGCGTTTTGGGCACTGTTCGGAGGAACGGCGTTTGGGGTGGGGATTGTTCGTTGTGGAGCACCGGGTCTGGCGCGGCCCGGACCGGGACGGCGAACGGAGTTAGGGGTGCCATGGCCTTGAATTACTGAGTTTACTGACATTGTTTTGTATCCATTGTAATTTTTTGTACATTAATTATAAATTATTTACTGATTTAAATCAAATGTTTAATTAATGGTTAAATTGTTGTTATTTAGCTTATTATCAGTTACTTACGTTCATCTGTTGCTTGGATTTTAGAAAAAGGGGTATACATTCTGGGTCTTGAGGAGAGCTTATGAAAAACATTCCTTTAATTAAGGTCGCTGAGGCCCTGGGGCTTGCCTTTGAAGGGGAGTTGCAAGTGACTGGTTATCAGATTGATAGTAGGATGATTGGCCCTGGAGAGCTCTTTTTTGCCCTGAAGGGGGAGAGGGTCGATGGGCACCAATTCTTGAGCGATGTTCGCTCTAGGGGGGCTGTGGCGGCCGTAGTTTGGGAGGGGTACCGGGGGGCTGATTTTGGCCTTGCGCTTTTGAGGGTCCCTGACGTAGTGGCTGCTTTGCAGGGTTTGGCCAGACGCTTTATGGAGGAGTGTAAATCCCTTGTGGTGGGGGTGACCGGCTCGCTTGGCAAGACGACGACCAAGGAGTTTATCGCCTGTTTATTGGAAGGGAAATTCAAGGTGGGCAAGACCTACTTGAACTACAACACCAAATTGACCTATCCGATCACCCTATTGAACCGGACGGGGGATGAGGATGTCCTCGTTGTGGAGATGGGGATGACCGAAATGGGCGATATCGCGAGATTGGTCGAAATCGCAGCCCCCGATATTGCGGTATTGACCACGATTGCCTGGGTCCATGCGGCCCATTTCCCAAGGGGGCTTGTCGATATCGCCAATGGAAAAGCGGCCATTTTCAGCCACCCCAAGACCAAATCATGCGTCTTTCACCAAAGCCTCTATGGGTACGAAGAGGCGATGAGCTTGATTGGCAAAGAGAAGGAAAAGGTGAGCTTTTCGCTCGATGAGAGGAGCGCCGATTATTTCCTTTCCAGCGAGTATTTTGTCGATGAAAAAGGGGTGAGGGCCTATCAGTTCGATCCCCCGTATAAGCAAAGGCACGTGCTGCACAATTTTCTAGCGGCCGTGAGCGTTGCTCGCCTTATGAAGATGAGCTGGGATGAGATCAACAAGCGGGTTCCCGATTTAAAGTTGCCCAAAATGCGCTTTGAGCAGTTTGAAAAAGATGGGGTCACTTTTATCAACGACGCCTACAACGCCAATCCCGATTCGATGCGGGCGGCGATTTCTCATCTGCCCGATCCGAAAGTGGGAGGGAAGAAAATCGCTGTGCTGGGGATGATGGTCGACATGGGTCCCAATTCGGAGGATATCCATAGGGAAGTGGGGAGATTTGCCCAAAAGTATGTCGATCACTTGCTCGTCGTGGGTAAGGAAGCCACTCCGATCTATGAGGCGTTCCAGGAGGCGAAAAAGCCAGCGGAACAATATTTGGATTTCGAGAGTTTGGCAAAGGCTTTAAAGGGACTCATGAACTCAGGCGACGTGGTCCTGGTGAAAGGATCTCGCTGTGTGCAGATGGAAAAACTATTTAACTTATTAAACTGATGCTTCTTTTATTGATTAGTTGGTTGGGGGCGATGGGTTGGAAGCTGCCAGCTGCATTTAGCTATTTTTCCACGCGGATGATTTTATCCACTACAACTGCGCTTCTGTGTACGATTTTTCTGGGGCCTCGCTTCATTCGAAAATTGTATGAGCTCAAAATCGGCCAAACGATCCGAAGCGTTCAAGATGCCCCTTTAGCCCCTCTCATAGTGGAGCTACATGGGAAAAAGAAAGATACGCCGACTATGGGGGGAATCCTCATTTTATCTGCCATGGCCATCTCTTTATTTCTCTGGATGGATCTTTCCAATGTGTTTACTTGGATTTTGCTCGCGACGACGATTGTTCTCGGCTATCTCGGCGGCCATGACGATTATTTGAAGCTCCGCCATAAAAATACAAAAGGGCTCAAAGCGCGCAAAAAGATGATTGTCCAGGTGGGATTTTCAGCGCTGGTGGCTCTTTATTTGTTGGTTCCGGGCCTATCCAACACAGTGGCGAAAATCGGACTCAAGGCGCCGATTGCCAAAGAACAGATAGTAGAGGGAAAGAAAATTCAGGCGGTCACCCTGTCGGTGAGCGAATACACAAGACAGTTTTATCTTCCGTTTTTCAAAGAGCCGATTTGGATTTGGCCGGCGCCTCTGGCCTTTATTTTCATGATTTTTGTCGTGATCGGAGCTTCCAATGCGGTCAATCTCACCGATGGTTTAGACGGTCTTGCGGCCGGGTGTTTGGTCATGGTCTCGCTTGTCCTTGCTCTTTTTGCATTCTTATCGAACCACATCGATTTAGCCAGATACTTGAACATCCTATATATTGAGGGGAGCGGGGAGATCGCCGTCTATCTCTTTGCAATGGCGGGAGCGGCTCTCGGGTTTCTTTGGTATAACGGCTATCCTGCGCAAGTATTCATGGGCGATACCGGCTCGCTTGCTTTGGGGGGCGTGCTCGGCGTCAGTTCCATTTTGCTCAGCCGCGAAGTGATTTTGGCCATTGCCGGAGCGATTTTTGTCGCAGAGGCGATGTCTGTCATTTTACAAGTGCTCAGTTATCGCTACCGGAATAAAAAGCGAATTTTTCTCTGCGCTCCCTTGCACCATCACTTCGAGTATAAAGGATGGCCTGAAATGAAAGTTGTGATTCGTTTCTGGATCATAAGTCTGCTTTTTGCAATCATCGCAATTGCATCATTGAAGTTGCAATGAAAATACTCGTTATTGGCTACGGCATCAGCGGCAAAAGCGCGGCGGCTCTCTTAAAAGCCCAAGGGCATGAGGTGGTCGTCGTCGATAAGAAAAGCGACCACTTGCCCCGCGACTCAGAAGATTTTCCACTCGTTGGATTTTCCCAAGTCATTTTATCTCCGGGCATTCCATTGACTCATCCTCTTGTGCAAAAAGCGCTCCGGATGGGCATTGAGGTGATTGGGGAGATCGAATTGGGAGCGAGATTTCTCCACAATCGCTGTTTTGGCATCACGGGCGCCAATGGGAAGACAACAACGGTCCTTTTGACCGCGCATATTTTGAATGCAGCTGGAAAAAAAGCGCACGCTCTCGGCAATGTAGGAGAGAGTTTGACTGGCTATGTGCTGGGCGCAAAGGTGGATGATATTTTGATCATCGAATTGAGCTCCTTTCAATTAGAGACGCTCCACACCCGCTTTTTGGACGCGGCGCTTGTGTTGAATATCACTCCGAATCATCTCGATCGCTATCCGTCGATGCAAAGTTATGCAGAGGCCAAAGCGCGCATTCGCGATTGTCTCAAGAAGGGAGGAGAGTTATTTGTTTCAGATCAAGTGATGAAAGAATTTAGTTCTCTTTTTCAAGGAGCGAAGGATTTTGAAAAAGAAGTTGCCCCCAAATTAAAGCTGAGCTATACCCAGTTGGGGATGCCCTCTAAACAAAGTGCTCAAGCAGCTTATCTCTTGTGCAAGCGCTGCGGCGTGACGGATGTGGAATTTTTGCATGGACTGCAAACGTTCCGTAAACCCCCTCATCGGATAGAATGGGTGGCGGAAATCGATGGCGTTTCGTATTATAACGACAGCAAATCATCCAACGTTCATTCTGTGATGCATGCGGTGGAGAGGTTGGAAGGTCCGCTCGTTTTAATCGTTGGCGGCCTTCACAAAGGTTCGTCGTATTTGCCATGGGTAAATCCGTTTCGCGGCAAGGTGAAAAAGGTGATTGCCTACGGCCAAGCGGCCCCTTTGATGGAGTTGGAGCTCAGAGGTGAGCTTCCCTTTCAAAAAGTGGATCGATTTGCAGATGCGGTAAAGCTAGCTCATATGGATGCAAAAAAACCAGAGACGGTGCTCCTTTCGCCAGGATGTTCAAGCTATGACCAATTCACAAGCTATGAACACCGCGGAGAAGAATTTAAACGCCTCGTGAAGGAATTAACATGAATCGGAAAAATACAATACTGATCGCTGTGATGATTAATGCAGGACTTTTAGCCGTGCTCCTCATCGCCGCATTAACCAGCCAAGATGAAGTGACGGATCCAGCGCCAACACTCGCAGAGGCGCCCCTTTCTCTACCCCCTTTCGATGACAGCCCACTCTTTCATGAAGTGGCCTCTCTCTCCAACGATGCGATGAAGGCCTCAGCCCTTGAAATCCCCGTCGTGGAAGCGGTCGACCCTCTCATCCACAAGCTCCCCGCTCTTGCGGCAAGCGCCCCAGAGCCGGCGGCCCCTCCTGTCGTCGCAGCGGCCCCCGTTCCAGCGCCTGCCCCTGTTCCAGTGGCTGTAGCTCCTGCTCCTGTTTCCGCTCCCGCTCCTGTGGGCGAGGTCAAAGTGAAAAAAGGGGATACGCTAGAAAAGATCGCCAAGGCGCACCACACAACGGTTAGCGAAATCATTAAAATCAACCATTTGCCGAGCAGCTTTTTGAAAATTGGACAAGTGCTCAAGATCCCCGTAGAGCGCTCTTTGCCAAAAGTCGCTGCCGAGAAAAAGCCAGTGGAGTTCAGCCCTGAGTACTATACGATGAAAGTCGGCGAAAATCCTTGGGCCATTGCGATGAAACACCACATGAAAGTGGAAGAGTTGCTTCGGTTAAACGGCCTCAATGAAGAAAAAGCGCGCAAGCTGAAAGCTGGCGATCGCCTCCGGATCCGGTAGCAAATGTCCCGCGCTGCAGTTTGGCTCATCGCTTCGGCCGCTCTTCTCTTCTCGATCGGCCTTCTCATGGTGTTCAATACGACAGCCGCCGAAATTATCGACCGCTCATTGACTACGAGCACCCACGCGGCCCTATTCAAACAGATCGCCTATAGCTTAGTAGGCGTCTTAGGTGGGCTCTGCCTTTACCGCTGGGGTTATGAAAACATCATCCGCTATAGTTTTCCGCTTCTCATCGGAGGGACGATTCTTCTCTTGCTCGTGTTCGTGCCGGGCGTCGGGGTCAAGATCAACGGCGCGCGCAGATGGCTCGGAGTGTTTGGCACTCCCTTAGGTCAGCCCTCCGAGTGTATCAAAGTGATCATGCCAGCTGCCTACATCTACTGGTTTTTAAAACAAGAAAAGCCCATTGCTTTTGTCCCCTTCATCAAGATGTTGGGTTTTTTCGCCGTGCCCATGGCCCTGATCCTATTTGAGCCGGACAACGGAACGACCTTCATCATTTTTCTTCTGTTCATCGTCTTGTTTTTCCTCACTCGAATCCGCCTCCTTTATTGGGCGTTGCCGCTCATAGGGCTCTCGATTTTGGGAGGAGTGGCCGCCTACCAGATGCCCCATGTCCACGACCGGATTCAAATTTATCTCCATCCAGAGCTCGATTTAAGAGGCAAAGGACATCAACCCCACCAAGCGAAAATCGCCGCCGGATCGGGTCAGCTGCTCGGAAGAGGACTCGGGGAGAGTTTGCAAAAACTCAACTATTTGCCTGAGGCGAGAAGCGATTACATCGCGGCAATTTATGCGGAAGAGATGGGATTTGTCGGCGTATTAGGCCTCATCGCTCTCTACATTATTCTTGCCTCGAGCGGTTTTGTCATCGCGATCAGCGCGAAAGACAGAAGCGCTTTTTTACTCGCGGCCATCCTCACGTTTCTCATTTCGATCCAAGCGTTTTTAAACTTAGGGATCGTCTCTGGGCTTTTGCCGAGCAAGGGGATGACGCTGCCCTTTTTCTCACAAGGAGGCAGCTCTCTCATGGTGAGCATTGCCGTCTTGTTTGTTTTGCTCGACATCTCGAGGAAGGCCGTATGCTTAAGGTATTGATCGCCACAGGCGGCACGGGAGGCCATCTTTTCCCCGCCCAGCAGACAGCCAAAGAGCTCTCTGATTGCACGATCCTCTTTGCGGGCCATAAATTGCAGATGAGCCCCTTTTTCGACAGGTCAGTTCCCTACGAAGAAATCGCCTCTTCCAATCGAAACCCCTTCTCGATTCTCAAGGGAATTTGGCAAAGTCTTCGTCTCGTGTTTCGCTTTAAGCCCGATGTCGTCTTGGGCTTTGGGAGCTTTCACAGCTTTCCCACTCTCATAGCAGCCGTCTTGCTCCGAAAAAAAATCGTCCTCTTCGAAGCGAATTGCTCTTTTGGAAAAGTCATTCGCTTCTTCGCCCCATTTGCGAGCAAAATCGCCCTCCAATTTCCCGTGGAAAAAATCCCGAAACAAGCGGCCTTCGTCCCTCTTTTGCCCTGGGGCGTAAAACAAGAGAAGATCGAGCGCAAAGCCGCAAGGGAATTTTATCACCTCGAGCCCAACACGTTTACCATTTTGGTCTTTGGAGGCTCTCAAGGGGCTAAATTCATCAACGAGACATTTTGCAAAGCTGCAAAATTGTTAGATTTTCCTTTCCAAGTGATCCACCTCACGGGAAAAGAAGATCCAGCCATTACCTATAGCCAAAGATCCGTTATAAAGCCGTTTGAAAAACAAATGGGCCTCGCCTATGCGGCAGCCGACATGGCTGTTTGCCGCTGCGGCGCAGGGACGACCGCTGAGCTGATCCGTTTCCAAATCCCCTCCGTATTGATCCCTTATCCTTACGCCTACGATCATCAGAGAAAAAACGGAGAATTTCTCAAACAGGGAGCGCGCGTTTTGCTCCAAAAAGATACTACAGCTGAAACACTCGCAGCCTCTATTCGCGCGGTGAAAGAGCATTTGGAATTCCACACCGACGCTCTTCGGAAGATTGCATTGCCCAAAAATACTGACTTGAGCGCGATCATCCGCGCTATTGGAAAGAATAAATGACTGATACCCCCATCGACCCGAAACTTGGATTTGGACCCACGCGAAAGCTCTCGCGAATCGACGATTCCCGCGGCTTTGGCGCGGTCCAAATTCCAAGTTTCGGGTCGATGGGAGTATATCACTTTATCGGCCTCGGCGGCATCGGAATGAGCGCAATCGCCCGTATTTTGCTCCAAAAGGGACAAAAAGTGCAGGGGAGCGATGCGAAGGAGAGCGCTCTGCTCAAGCAGCTGCAGGTGGAAGGGGCCAAAGTGCACATCGGTCACTCGGTTGAAGCTTTAAGCGATGCGACAAGCGTTGTCTACAGCACTGATATCAAAGAAGACAACGTGGAGCTCATCGACGCCAAAAAAACGGCAACTGCCCGTGCTGCACCGCTCCGAGCTTCTCAATGAACTCATGAAGGGGAAAAAGAACCTTCTCATTTCGGGAACGCACGGCAAGACGACCACGACAGCGCTCCTCTCTTCCGTTCTCATGGAGGCAAAATTAGATCCTTCCTTTGTCATCGGGGGATTGCTCCTTTCCCTAAACACAAACGGAAGAGCGGGTAAAGGGGAATTTTTTATCGCAGAGGCCGATGAGAGCGATGGTTCTTTCCTAAAACCCGACTCTTACGCATCCATTGTAACGAGCCTTTCGGACGATCACCTCGATTATTGGGGATCTTCCCGGATGTTGGAGCTCGCTTTTTCTCAATTTATGGCGCAAGCCGAGCATCTTTTTTGGTGTTGTGACGATCCGCGCCTCGCCGCTCTCCATCCAAAAGGCACCTCCTACGGCTTTTCTGAAGGGGCCGCCTTGCACCTTTCCCATTTTAGAGAAACAGCCTCTGGAATTGTATTCGATCTCAATGGGTACACCGATATCGAACTCTCTTTGCGAGGGCGCCACAACGCGCTGAACGCCGCTGCGGTTTTTGGCCTCGCACTCCATTTAGAAATTTCCGAAGAGGCGATTCGACGCGCTTTCAAAGCCTTTGCGGGCACCGCTCGTAGATTAGAGTTCAAAGGGGAAATGCATCGCGTCGCCTTGTTTGACGACTACGGACATCACCCGAGGGAAATCAACGCTACGCTTCAAGCCCTTCGTGGAAAAATTCGAGAGCGGCGCCTCGTCGTCGTCTTCCAGCCCCACCGTTACACCCGTTCGCGCGATCTCTTCGATGAGTTTGCCAATTGCTTTTCTGAGGCAGACGTTGTGTTCATGACCGATATTTATAGCGCAGGTGAAGCCCCGATCGAGGGGATCTCGAGTGCAGCTCTTTACACGCGGATGCGGGAAAAACTAGGGGCAAAACTCCACTTCTTACCGCGCACCTTCTTGGAGACAGGAGTGGCCGCCGCGCTGAAAACTTTTGATGTTGTCTTGACCATCGGCGCAGGGGATGTGACAAAGGCAGGGGAGCCGATTTTACAGCAATTTGCGGCTAAAACAGCCAAGTTAAAAGTGGCCATTCTCTTCGGAGGCGTCTCTTCGGAACATGCTGTTTCCCTCATGTCGATGCAAAATATCCTCAAGGGGCTCGACCCCACTCTTTACGATGTCAAACCATTTGGCATCACAAGAGAAGGGGAGTGGGTGACAGGATTCGATCTAGAAAAACGGGAAGGCGGCTCAAAAATTTCTCCCGCTATTTTGGAAGAGCTCTCCTCTTGCGACGTGTGCATTCCCATCTTTCACGGTCCCCACGGCGAAGATGGGATGATCGCAGCCGTTCTCGACGCGCTGCATCTCCCTTACGTCGGATGCGATTACCGCTCTGGCGCGATCTGCATGCAAAAAGCTTGGTCGAAGTACGCAGCCATCGTGCACAATGTCCCGACAGCTCCCTTCGTCGAAATCGACACATTTGGCTACAGAAGAGATCCCCATTCTTTCATCGCAAAAATCGAACAAGCCTTTCCTTACCCCGTCTGGGTCAAGCCAGTCCATTTGGGCTCCAGCATCGGCGTCAATCAGGCGAAAAACAAAGAAGAGCTTCTCGAATCGATTGAAAAGGCGCTCTACTACGATGAGAAGATCATCGTAGAAAAAGAGATTTTGGGCAGACAAATTGAGTTTGCCGTCTTGGGCAACGACTACTTGCAAATCGCGCCTGGCGAAATTGTCAGCCACGGCGCTTTTGTCGGCTACGATAAGAAATATGGCGCCTCTGCAATGGAGTTCCGCGCTCCCGCCCATCTGTCCGAGGTGGAAAAGATGGTGGGTCTAGAACTTGCCGAGACGGTCTACCGCGCTTGCGGATGCAAGGGGCTTGCCCGCGTCGACTTCTTCCTCGACGAGAGGGGCTGCTTTTGGTTCAATGAGATCAATCCATTCCCTGGATTTACCAATACGAGCGCGTATCCCCAAGCATGGGCGGCGGCCGGAAAGAGCCTTCCCCAGATCGTCGATGAGCTGATCATTCTCGCAATGCAAAGAGCGCGCAAAACAGCTGAGACTGCGAAAAATGGAGTGACGTTTGCAAGAACTTAAAACCACCTGGACTATGCGCCAGGCTCTATTTTGCCTCATCGGCTCGACGTGTCTTACCCTCACACTGAGTCTTGGGAGTTATTGGCTTTGGAAAAAGCATCGAAATGAAAGGCTTCTCAGCGAAAAATACCGAATCGCTTCGATCATCCAAACGGGTCCTGAGAAAGAGGCTCTGCAAACTGCCTACCTAGCAGAGCTGCTCGGTCTATCGCTCGACCAGCCGACCCAGCTCTATGCCATCAACTTGAAAAAGGCGGAGAAAAAGCTCCTCGCCTCTCCGCTGATCTCTCATGCGAAGATCAAGCGCTATCCCCCAGAAACTCTCTATATCGATTACGAAGTGAGAAGGCCGATCTGCTGGTTGGCTGACTACAAAAATACGGCGGTGGATAGAGAGGGGAGTCTCTTCCCGATGGCCCCATTCTTTTCTCCAAAACATCTCCCGGAAATTTACCTCGGCCTCCCCCCGTTCACCTCTTGGAAAATCAAGGGACAGGCTTTAGATCTCGCCCTGGAGATCCTTCAATTTCTTGAGACAACGCCATGGAAAGAAGGACTTCGAATCAAGCGGATCGATGTTTCGAACGCATTCATGCCAAGTCTTGGCCAAAGAGAGGTGGTTCTCTTCACCGAAGAAGAGCTCTTCATCCCTCAGGCAGGACCTGTTCGAGGGGAAGTGGTCTTTACCTTCCCAAAAATCCTCCGCCTCGCGCCTAAAGATTACACGCAGCAGCTCGGCAATTTCTTCACCCTCCGTCGCACGATGATGGAAGACTACAGCCGCCAGCTCTTTGCTCTAAAGCCAACCACAGGCGGACGCTATGCGCCCCGCATCATTGATCTGCGCATCCCGCAGCTCGCTTTCGTAGAGCGGGGATAAGAGAATTTCTCAATCTTGATTTTTTGTAGCTTCACTAAATTATTTTCTACTGAGAATATTTACCCAAAAATTCCCCTATAGATGCCATAAGCGCCACCCACAGCTGCTCCGAAGACGGTAGATGCCATAATGAGGGGAAGTCCTGCAAAACCTAAAGGAGCTATGTAATCAGGACGATCTCCGTAATATTTCAGGCCGATGGCCAGAATGACCGCAACTGCAAGCGTGCCAACAACCGTTCCTGTAGCTCCCCCTACTGTGCTGCCCCCCATACCGTGGAGCAACACGTTGCCTACTGATTTAACTAAGGATGACATAAAAATTCCTTTGCTAGGTGAAAACGTATAATATTCAAATAAAATACCCGATTATTTGCTAGTAAAGGATTTCCTACCGCCCCTATCTATAATCCCGCCTCCCTTCATTCCTGATTGCATGGAATGGGAATTTAAATTATCCTGTTTGCATAGGAGCTTACTATGGAAGAATTTGTTGCGTATTTGGTTAAGAACATGGTGAATTTGCCTGATCAGGTGGACATCCGTTCCGTAGAGGGACAAAGCGGTCTTTTGATCGAAATTCGAGTGGCCCCAGAAGATGTGGGCAAAGTTGTTGGTCGCAAAGGAAACGTCATCCGATCGATGAGAACTTTAGCGATGACTATCGGCGCTAGACTTGGCCGCCGCATCCATTTAGAAATCGTCCAGTAAAAGAGGCTTTCATGGGCATCGGCTTGCGGATCGAATTAGAAGAGATCGAAAATCGCGTCATTCTTCGGATCGACGGTAGGATCGATGCTGCGTCAGCGCCGATTTTAGATAGAAAAATCGACAGTTTGATCGCAGAGGATCGGTGCCGGCTTCTCCTCGACTTTTCCCGAGTTGACTACTTGAGCAGCGCTGGCATGAGAACTCTCTTATCGGCGAGCAAAAAGGTTAAGCCTAAGCACGGGATGTTGATCCTCTTCTCAGTTTCTGAAGAAGTAGGAGAGATCATCAAAATGGCTGGATTTGAAAAAATCCTCCGTATTTGTTCTTCAGAAAAGGAAGCCCTGCAGTTTCACAAGTAAGAACTCACCTCAGTAAAAATTTTCGTCGATTTTCTGAGGATTTTTGGCCAATTTTCGGTTTAAATTTGGGGGGTCATATCGACCAGCATATGACCCCCCAAATTTAAACCGAAAATTGGCCAAAAGGCCTGGAAAATCGACTGAAACTTTTTACTGAGATGAGTTCTTGAAGCACGCTCTATTATCTCGCCCCCACAAGGGCCCCCTTCCTCTCAGACAAAAACTCCCTACCCTGGGGAAAAAGAAGCGCGTTTTAATCATCTCAGGTCCGACGGCTGCAGGAAAGACAGAGCTCTCTTTGTCTTTAGCAGGGGCGATCGGAGGGGAGATCATCTCGGCCGACTCGATGCAGGTCTATCGGGGCATGGATGTCGGCACCGCCAAAGCCTCTGCTGAAAGTAGAGCTTTAATTGCCCACCATCTCATCGATATTTGCGACGTGGAAAAAACATTCAACGTCGCAGAATTTTACAAACTGGTTCAAGAGGCCTTTCACGAGATCACGGTTAGAGAAAACGTGCCGATTGTCGTCGGCGGATCGGGATTTTACATCCACGCGCTTCTCTATGGCCCTCCATCCGGCCCTCCATCCCAACCCGAAGTTCGCTCTCAGCTAGAGAGGCAGATGCGCGAGCTCGGCGCCGAAGTTCTCTATGAGCGGCTCCAGATGTTCGACCCCATCTATGCCGCAAGCATCTCGGAGTTCGACCGACACAAGATTATCCGCGCCCTGGAAATCATGGCTCTTTCCGAAAGGAGAGTGAGCGATTTCCCCAAGGCGAATAAGCTCGAAGAACAGGGCTACGATTTCCGCTGTTGGTTTCTCTACTATCCAAGAGAAAGGCTCTATTCGCGCATCGATTTACGCTGCGAGGAGATGCTCCACAAGGGCTTTCTCGACGAGGTGCGCGAATTAGAAAAAAAAGGCCTGCGGCAAAACATCTCTGCTTCCCAAGCCATTGGATACCGCCAAGCCCTTGAGTACCTCTCCACCCCCCAAACTCCCCAGGATTACCAAAATTTCGTCACCGAGTTTAAAAAAGCCACCCGTCACTATGCCAAACGGCAATTCACCTGGTTCCGCAAAGAGCCCCTCTTTCGCTGGCTCAACATCGACGAGCACCCCACAGAGCGCCTAAAAGAACTCATTTTGCAAGACTTCGAGCAAGGCGAATAAGAAAAAAAAGAGAAGAGATAGAGACAGTCGGGCGAGTTACGCTAACGCTCCACTCCCCCGCTGCCCCTGGTGGCCTCATCTCGCTTCGCCAAATCGAGTCCTCGCCGAGGGGGCGTGCACAGCACTGCCCCGCTCGGCTGCGGTTCGATTTTGCTTTGCGACAGTGAGGCCGACGGCTGCGGACGGCCGCCCCGCGTTCCGCGGGTCCCCCGGCGCCGCAGTACTTGGGAAGGGAAGCCCTTCCCCGTCCCATCCCCATGCGCTTCGCGTAGATGCGCGGAGCGTGGGAGGGGCCGGGAGGCTTCCTCCCGAGCCCTGCAGCGCCGGGGGCCCCACTGAAAGTGGGGCGGCCGCTGCAGCCAGAGGCCTTCAGATCGCAAGGCAAAATCGAACCGCAGTCGAGCGGGGCAGTGCTGTGCACGCCCCCTCGGCGAGGAGTCGATTTTGCGAAGCGAGATGAGGCCACCAGGGCGCGGGGGTGGAGCGATAGCGAAACACCCCGACGTCTATTTCTCTCTCTCCCCCTTCCGCTCTCTCTCTGAGAAATAAAAGGCTTTCGAGAAAAGTTGTTTTGGATTAGACTGCTCGATACATTCTCATTTTTTTTCAGGATAATTGAATATGATCTCCTCTCCAGATTCCGCAAGTCCTTCCGATATCGACTCCATAGCTCAAGAACCCAAGGAAGAGAGCGCTTTTTCCAAGGAATTTTCTGAGAAGCTGGCCACGCTGCCAACTCCAGAGGAGAAAATCGCCCACGGCCTTTCATTCATGCGCAGCTCCATCTCTCAGGAGGGAAGCCCCCATTTCCGCCAATTCTGGGAGGCGCGTAGAGCCATTCTTCCTTTCTTCAAAGAAAATCTTGGACCCGCTATCCGCTCCAAGCTGTGGAATGAATATGTCGAGCTGACCGTCGAAGCGCGTAGATTAAAGGAAATTTTAGAAGAGCAGAGCGCTTTTGCCATGGAGCAAATCGATCTCGCCATTCGAGCTGTTGAAGCCGATGTAGGCAATTTCGAGGCGATGCTATCGTCTGCCCCAGAAATCGTTTTCCCAGAAAACTGCCAGACGATCCGCCAAAAAGCCGATGTCTACGGCCGGATTCAGCGAGAGCTCAATTTGTTAAATACGCTGGCGAGCCGCCTGAGCAGCATGCGCAAAGAGATCATCAAAACCGATATGAGAATCCGCTTTAAAACGAAATTCTTTAAGCGTTTGTCTGATCTCGGCGACCATGTATTCCCAAAGAGAAAAGAGCTCATCGAGATGGTCAGCTCCGAGTTTGAAAAAGATATCGACGCTTTTGTGCAAAAATACTTCAAGGGAGCGGATATTTCCGGCGCCCCTTATTATGCGCTTCGCGAAGAGATCAAGGCTCTGCAGGGAGCCGCAAAGGTGTTCACGCTGAATAGCGGCGTCTTCACCCGCACCCGCCTCAAACTCAGCGAGTGCTGGGATCAGGTGAAGGTATTGGAAAAAGAGCACAAAAAAGAAGCGCTCGAGAGAAAGCAGGCCTCTTCGGAAAAGACACAGGGCATTCAGACAAAACTCGACGCCCTCAAAGAAAAAGCAGCTAGCCTTTCTTTAGAAGAGCTCAATAAAGAGATCGAACAGATCTCCGAGGAAATGAGAGTTGTCTCTTTACATAGAGACGACGTCCGTTATCTACGCGACGAGCTCTACAAGCTGCGCGCTCCCCACCTAGCAGCGCAGGAAGAAAAGCTCAAAGCGATGGAAGAGGCGGAAAAAACCAAACTGCGCCTGAAAAAGGAAGCGGTTGCAAATCTCAAAGAAAAAATCGCTACAGCCTGCAAGCAAGGAGAAAAGCTCGAGTTAGAAGCGCTTTCAGCCCTTTTTGCAGAGATCGAGCAGGACATATCCCGTCTCGAGATTCCCAAGATGGAAAAACAGCAGATCGAGCGGAGTTTACGCCCCCTTAAAGATCTCATCGCTGAAAGGGAAGAGCATTCGCTCCTCAACCTCAGTGAAGACGATAAGAAAACGCTCGAGAATTTGCGCGCCGTGCTACAGCAGAAAAAACAGCGCCGTCTCGAAATCAAAGAGCAGATGGAAACGTACCGCAAAGCTCTGGGCGGTTCGAGTCTCGACTTTGAAAAAGCGATGCACTATCGGGAACTGGTCGAGCAGGAAAAAGAGCGGCTCGACAAAGCGAACGCTGGTATAGAAGAAATCGAGCAGAAGATTTCTGAATTGGAAGGTTGACAAAGGCCTTTTGTTGTGACAAGATCCTCTGGCCAAACGGAGGATCTTATGAATCTGCGCTTGCAAACGCTTCAGAATATTGGCAAGAAACACTCTTCTACTGGAAAATCGCCCTTTTTTCAAAGTTCTCCTCCAGATAAAATAAAAGTCTCGTCCCACTTCGGCTCCCGCGTGTTTGGCCGCGCGCTCATCGAATCTCTACCCAAAAAAGTAGCGCAAAATTGGCTCGATACGATTGATGGAAAGGCAAGCTTTGATGCGAGCCATGCAGATGCCATTGCAGAAGCTCTGCAAACTTGGGCCCTGAAATTTGGCGCCACTTACTTTACCCACTGGTTTCAACCGCTGACGAACAGCTCTGCCGAAAAACACGACTCCTTTCTCAGTTGGAAAAGCGGCTGGGGAGTGATCGAGAAATTTCGTGGCAAAGAGCTATTGAGAGGGGAGCCAGACGCTTCTTCATTTCCCTCTGGGGGTTTGCGCTGCACGCACGAGGCGCGCGGATACACGGTTTGGGATCCTACCAGCTTTCCCTTCCTCTGGGAATCGGCGGAAGGGTTGACCCTTTGCCTTCCTTCGGTTTTCTTGTCGTGGAAAGGGGAGGCTCTCGATTATAAAATCCCCCTTCTGCGCTCAGAAGAGAAATTGAACACAGCTGTGTTGAGACTTCTCAATTTATGCTCGGTTCCAGCCGATTCTGCCTATTCGACGCTCGGCATCGAGCAAGAGTATTTCGTGATCGACCGAAGTCTTTTTCTACTGAGACCCGATCTGCTTTTCGCAGGGCGCACCGTATTCGGCGCAAAATCGCCCAAAGGACAAGAGCTGGAAGACCATTATTTCGGTCCGATCAAAAATCGAGTCATGGCCTATATCCGCGACTTTGAAGATGCCGCCTTGCGCTTAGGGATACCCGTTAAAACGCGCCATAGCGAAGTGGCTCCCGGGCAGTACGAAGTAGCTCCTCTATTTGAAAAAGCCTCCCTTGCGGCAGATCACAACCTGCAGCTGATGGAGCTGATGCGCCAATTAGCGGCAAAACACGATCTCGCTTGCCTTTTGCATGAAAAACCATTCATGGGGATCAACGGCTCCGGCAAACACAACAACTGGTCGATCGCAACAGATAAGGGGCTCAATTTGCTCGATCCGCAGGCAAATAGCCTCGTATTCCTCACGATGCTCACAGCCGTTTTGCGCGCTGTGCACGAACATGCAGCCCTTTTGCGCGCCAGCATTGGCTCGGCGGGCAACGATCACCGTTTAGGCGGTTCGGAAGCGCCTCCGACGATTTTATCGGTCTATCTCGGCGATGCCTTGGAGCGGATCGTCCATGGAGTCTTGTATGGGAAAAAAGAGGAGATCACACTTCGCACGATCGATTTAGGGCTGAGAGCGATTCCTCGGCATGAAGCGGACGCTTCAGATCGGAACCGAACCTCGTTTTTTGCCTTTACCGGCAATAAGTTTGAATTCCGCGCGGTTGGCGCATCGGCTCACTGTGCAAAACCCGCCTCCGTCATCAACGCAATTGTCGCAGATAGTTTGCAGGGACTGCTCGATGAAATTGGGGCCCTCACGAAAGGGCGCCAGCTGTCGAGCAGCGATCTTTTTACCGCAGCGCTCTCGGTTCTTCGCAAATCATTGAAGGTGGCAGAGCCCGTTTTATTCGGGGGGAACAATTACTCTGCTGAATGGGAAAAAGCGGCCGCAACAAGGGGCCTGCCCAATATTCGGAAGAGTTTCCTCTCCTTTGGCGAGTGGATCTCTAAAAAGACGGTTCGCGCCTTCGAGGGCATCTTGAGTGAGGCGGAACTGCACAGCCGCTACGAAGTGTTCGTGGAGCAATACGCCAAGGCGATGAACATCGAAGTGAACTTGATGATCGAGCTATTCCAGACGGAAGTATTGCCAGCCGCGCAAAAAGATTTCCATCAAAGAGGCGCTTCAGCGCAGTTCGCGCCGCTTCTCGACAAGGCTCAGACGGCCGCTGAAGAATTGAAAAAGATCCAGGCGCAAATGGCCAATCTCGACTGGGAAGCGAGGGCAAAGATCTTCTGCGAGGCCGGAGCGTTGCAAATGGAAAGCTTGCGCAAAGTAGTCGATGAGATTGAAACGGTGGTCGACAACGCCCTTTGGCCGCTGCCGAAGTACCGGGAGCTTTTATTCTTGGTGTAGTAGTAAAGAAGGTCGGCTTTTTCGGCGGCAGTTTCGATCCCATCCACTTTGGCCACATTTCCCTGGCCCTCCATTTAATGGAGGCCCATGGGCTCGACGAAGTGCTCTTTTGCCCCGCTTTTTGCTCCCCCTTCAAAATAGCCGCCCCGCCCGTGGAGAGCGGCCTGCACCGCCTGGAGATGCTCCGTTTAGGCCTCGAGCTGCCTCAATTTAAGATTACAGATTGGGAAATCGAGCAAGGAGAGGTCTCTTATACGATCGACACCATTCGGGCGCTTGAATCGGAAGGGGTTCATCTTAAACTCCTTCTATCCGATGAATCGGCCTCTCATTTAGCCCAATGGAAGGAGGGGAAAGAGCTCCTCCGCAGGGCCCCGCTCCTAAAAGCTCCCCGCCACCTGTCGATCTCTAGCTCGATGGTGAGGGAAAGGCTCAAAAAGAAACTTTACTGCGGCCACCTGGTGCCAGCGAAAACGCTGGACTACATCAGGCTCAATGAATTATACTCGCGTTGAAAATTTCGCTTTTGAAAAATTCGCCCAACTTTTTATTTTGCAGATTATGAGTCGAACCCCTCTTGAGACCCTCAGCGCCATCGCCCAGGTCATTTATGACAAGAAGGGATTCAATATTCTTGCGCTAGATGTGCAAGGACTTTCTAGCATCACAGATTTTCTTCTTATCGCTGAAGGGAATGTCGATCGGCATGTCTCCTCCATCGGCCGAGCTGTCTTAGACGAGCTCGACACAAGAGGAGAAAAGCCTATCCACGTCGAAGGACTGAAGATAGGTGATTGGGCTGTTTTGGATTACGGTAATATCGTCGTCCATATCTTTAGCCCCGGCCTTCGCGAAAGATATTCTCTAGAGCGTCTTTGGAACGAGAGCAAGATCGTGGATCTTGATATCGACGTCTCCAAGCCCGCAATCGGAGGGGTGTCTAAGAACTAGACATCTCAGTAGGCCTACAACAATAAGAAGAAAAAACAAATGGCATTTAATTTACTGCATCAAAAAATTCAGCAAGCGATTAAGGATTCGGGATATACGATTCCGACTCCGATTCAAGAACAAGCAATCCCCAAGATTTTGGAAGGATGCGATTTGCAAGCTTCTGCGCAAACAGGAACTGGCAAAACGGCAGCTTTTATCCTCCCTACACTCAATCTTTTAATGTCTGCAGGGCTAGCTCCTGCCAGAGGTCCTCGCGTCCTCATTTTAGTCCCAACCCGCGAACTTGCGATGCAAGTGGCGGCTGAAGCGGCTAAATACACAAGACACTTACCTCACATCAAAACGGTCTGTGTTTTCGGCGGAACTCCTTACCCAATCCAAAACAAGCAGCTCTCCAGACCTTACGACATTCTCGTCGCGACGCCTGGCCGCTTGATCGACCACCTGGAAAGGGGCCGCATCCAACTAAACCGCGTCCAGATGTTGATTCTCGACGAAGCGGATCGGATGCTCGACATGGGATTTGTCGAACCTGTCGAACACATCGCCTCTCTCACTCCAAAGACGCGCCAAACGCTCCTCTTCTCCGCAACCTTAAAAGGGAATGTTCTAAAGCTTTCTAAGCGCCTTTTGAACAATCCTTTAGAGATTGCTATCGAGCCTGAACACGATGCTCAGGAGAATATCGAGCAGCGGCTGCACACAGTGGACAATATCGACCACAAATACCGCTTGCTCAACCATCTTCTCGCCGACAAGTCGCTGCAGCAAGTGATTGTATTTACGGCGACGAAGCACCAGGCGGATCAACTCGCCGATAAGCTTTCCGTCGAAGGGTTCCCTGCGGATGCACTCCACGGAGACCTCAATCAGCGCCAAAGAACCCGCACGATCACCCGCTTACGCAGGGGAGAGATTCGGATTCTCGTAGCGACCGACGTCGCGGCGCGAGGAATCGATATTCCAGCCATTAGCCACGTGATCAACTTTGATCTTCCGATGAGCGCGGAGGACTACGTCCACCGGATCGGCCGAACAGGTAGAGCTGGCGCGACGGGTATTGCCCTCTCTTTTGCCGCTCACCGCGACCTACGCCTAGTCCAGCAAATCGAGAGATTTACCGGCAAAAAGATGACCCAAACAATCATCCCCGGCATGGAACCCAAGTTCAAACCGTCCTTTGCCCCCAAAAAGAAAAGCTGGGGCCCACCAAGAAGACGTTTTAGGTAGGGAAAGAATCGGGCTGCATCGCGAGTCCCCGCCGTCGCGGGGCCCCACTCGCGCCGCAGTGCTTGGGAGGGAGGCCCTTCCCCGTCCCATCCTATTTCCCTAGGTCCTGTTTTTTTTGTTTGGGGGGCTTGTGGAAGTGGGGTTTTTGTGATATGATGCTGGCTCTGAAAAGGGAATTTTTAGGTTCGGCATGACGAAAAAAAGAGTTGTTGTCACAGGGATGGGAATCGTTTCTTGCTTTGGAAACGATGTCGCTCATTTCTACGAGCAGCTCCTCGCAGGAAAAAGCGGGATCGTCCCCATTGAGGGATTTCCTTGCGCCGACTACCCAACCCGATTTGCTGGCGCCATCCGCGATTTCGATGTGGGCGACTACATGGACAAAAAACAGGCCCGTAGAGTCGACCCTTTCATCCGCTACACAATGGTCGCTGGGAAAAAAGCGCTCGAATGCGCGAAGTTAGGCAGTGGGCAGAGGGAGAAGCTGGATAAGGTGCGCTGCGGAGTGATCGTCGGCTCAGGCATGGGCGGCATGACCGTCTTTTACGACGGCGTCGAGACCATTTTGAGCAAAGGTTATAAACGGCTCACCCCATTCTTCATCCCCTACATCATCACCAACATGGGCGGAGCTCTTCTCGCCATCGATCTTGGATTCATGGGACCCAATTTCTCCATATCCACCGCGTGCGCCACCTCCAATTTTTGTATCCATACGGCAGCCTCGAGCATCCAGCAGGGCAGGGCAGATCTCATGCTTTGCGGCGGCGCGGAAGCGCCCATCCACCATCCGATTGGACTGGCCGGATTCGTCGCCATCGGCGCCCTCTCTACAAGAAATGACGATCCGACAAAAGCCTCCCGCCCTTGGGATAAGGGGCGCGATGGTTTTGTCATGGGCGAAGGGGCCGGTGTGCTCGTGTTAGAAGAGCTGGAGCATGCTCTGGCTCGTGGAGCGCACATTTATGCAGAGTATCTCGGCGGCTCCGTCAACTGCGACGCTTACCACATGACGAACCCCCGCGAAGATGGCGAAGGGGTTGCCCTTTGCATTGAAGAGGCGATCGCGGAAGCGGGCGTGCGCAAGGAAGAGATCAATTACATCAACGCCCACGCCACTTCTACGCAAGCAGGCGATCTTTGCGAAGTGGAAGCAATTAAAAGAGTATTCGGCCCTCATGCTGGAAAGATCAAGATCAACGCGACGAAATCGATGACGGGCCACTGTTTAGGCGCAGCTGGCGGCATCGAGGCGATTGCGACGATTCAGGCGATCCAAACGGGCAAACTCCACCCCACCATCAATCTCGACGATCCAGAGCCTGCATTGCAAGGGCTCGATATCGTAGGCAAACAAGCGGAAGATTATAAAGTGCAAGTCGCCCTCTCCAATTCATTTGGATTCGGTGGGCATAATTCGACCATTGTGTTCGCACCCTACAGAGGGACAACTTGAAAAAAGACGAATCATTTGGCGTGATCCCCCTCTCCCGCTCGCGCGGTAGATGGGAAGTATTTCTCATTCAACACAATCGCAACGGCTATTGGGGATTTCCCAAAGGCCACGCCGAGGAAGGGGAAACTCATCTTGAAGCAGCTCTTCGCGAGCTGAAAGAGGAGACCAATTTAGAGCTTGCCCATTTGTTGAAAGAAGAGCCTCTCATGGAGCAGTACACCTTCATCGTAGATCGGCGAAGAGTGTTCAAACGGGTCTTTTATTTCATCGCAGAAGTGAAGGGAAAAGTCGAGCTTCAAAAACAAGAGATTCACGACGGCAAGTGGCTCACCATCTCTGAGGCCCTCCACCAACTCACCCACCAAGAGGGGAAAGATCTCCTCGCTAAGGTGGAGAACGTCCTCCCGAAGCTGTAGACACCCTCTTAGCGCGGCGTCCGGCGAAAGTTTCAGCGCGTTCTTTGATGTCATTGCATAGGATTGCTTTCTCGGAGCTTTAGGTCTACGCTTCCCTCCTCTGGTAAAAAAACCTCTCCCACAGAGGCAATCTCAGAAATAGATGCTTGGATAGAAGGAAAGATCCGTCTTTGCGGCTCTTCGGACATTTGTTCCATAGAGGCCTCTGGTTTCTGAGCGCCTGGATCTACCCCTTCTTGAGCTGGTCCCAAAGAGATGTCTTCCATCTTAGAACCCTCCCAAAGCCAAAGAATGAGCTGCTTTAACACGATCCAGCCTTTTGCGCGAGCCAGATGGAGGGCTTGTATGCGCACATCTACTGAAAAAGAGGTAGAGGTTGAAGAACAAAAGAGCCGCGTCAATAGGCTCTGATTTTTTTGATCCACAGCTTTGACGACCAGAGATTCCAGCTCGGAAACTGGCAAAGATAAAAGTTGGAGATGGGTCTTTTCCCATTCTTTTTCACGTGCGAGGAGGCACGCTTTGCCTTTTGCAAGAAAGGTCTCATCTGGATAGCAAAAGGTGAATGTCTGTTCCATGGCTCGATCTCCTTGAATGAAAGCTTCAATGCAAAGAAATTCCAATTCGGGGGGAGTGCAAAGCGATAACAATTGCTGTTGCAGCTTTTCGTCATTGGAAGTTCTCGCCACTCTTAGAGCCTGTCTACGCATGGAAAAAGGAATCTGATTCGCATTTGCATGTTGCAGTAAACGCTTGACCGATTGCACATCTTCAAAGCCACCCAGCAAGATGGCGAGATCGGAACTCGTTAGGGTCTCATCCCATAGGCCGAGGTTAGGACTTGTTGGCCACGGCTCGCCCTTTTGACGCTTCCCAAGCCACTCCGGATTGATATGTCTGTATAAGACACCCTCAAAGCTCATAGGATTCACGCTTGGCCTTTTTGGCGTAGTCAACAGCCAATGCACTGCTCGGATGGATTTTGCAAAGCACGCTTGTTTGAGAAGAAAGAAATAATTTTCTATCGAGAATCTCTCAAATCCCTCGAGCATCTCAATCGCTCTATCGGGAAATGGATTAAACATCATCTTTCCTACTTCTTTGCATGAAGAATCGATGAGTGTTGCACATTGAGGAACCTCTTTCTCGGCTGCGCTCAGAGCGCTTGATGGAACGATCGCCCCTCTACGCAGTGCGTAGGCAAAGAGGACGCAGATGATCTCAAAATTTTTATGCTCCTTTGCTGAGGATTGGATGGCATTTCCGTAGTCTTTATCTGAAAAAACATCCTCCGCGGCCTCTAAAAAATTTTCTAGCAGGAGCCGATCGTTGATTTGGACGATGCGGGCGAACCGCCCGTTTTGAGTCCATTTTTCCGTCCTCGTGGTAGGCGTATGTGCTGAGCGGAGCAACTGATCTAGGAATGACAGGCATGGAGGGGGGGCGGAGGCCATATCGAGAAGGTCAAAGTAAGTCTCTTCGGATATCTGTCTGCAAAAGCGGAGCAGCTTTTGAGCCTTATCCTCATTCCCCTGCTTTATATAGGGGGTTATCTCCGCGAGGAGGTCCTTATCCGTAGGCGGCCCTGGCTCCCAATGGGACTCGTTCTCCGGCCACTCTACTGAACGCGGAATTGGATTATCCGGACGGACTGGACTAGGAGAGCTCATAGTGTATTTTTATGGGTAAAAAAATTTCGAATATCCTAGCATAACAAAGCGGGAAAAGTCCAATGTTTCCCTGGACATCTCTCAAGGATTTGCTGTATTATCGGAGACCTCTAATCAGGAGCATTTATGCAAGCACTCGCCCTAGAAAAAGTAACAGCTCGCGACTTCGCAGTTGTGTTGCTCGCCAGCTTCACTATTTGCTTATTTGGCCATATCTCTATTCCTCTCTGGTTCACTCCGATTCCGATCGCGACGCAAAACATCGCCGTTTTGATGACGGGAGCTTTTCTCGGGGCGAAAAGAGGCGCTGCTGCAGTGTTTGCCTTTCTCGCGCAAGGAGCGATGGGACTGCCTGTGTTTGCCAACGGAGATGGGGGATTTCATGTCTTCCTCGGTCCTAGAGGCGGCTATCTGATCGGTTATCTCATCGCGGCCTTCATTGTCGGCTACCTCATCGAAAAAAAGCGCTCGCCCGCTCTTGCCTTTACCGCGGCAAATCTTGCGATTTTCGCCTGTGGAGCTGCTTACTTGGCGACATTTGTCGGTTTTAGCCAGGCGTTTTTTCTTGGGATAGCCCCCTTTCTCTTCGGCGATTTTCTGAAAATTCTTCTCTGCGTAAAAGTTTTCAATTGGAAGAAAAAGCGGGAAGCGGCTGCTTCTTAAACCGTTCTTTTTTCCCTTGCTTTCAACAGAGAAGTAGCTAAGCTTGAATCTATGAAAAAGCTCGCCCTTTTTCTCTTTTTGCTTGGCCTCGCGTTTTTCGGCGCTGCCGCTGCGGCGCGGCGTCTCAATGTTCCGATTGGCTCAAAGCCATTGATGCTATCGAAGAGCGAGTTTAAGCCCACCGCTTTCCCTTTAAAAAATCGCTCCTTTACCATTGTCATCGTCGGAGTCAATAACGGCGCAGCTGTTGCAAAAACACTCGCCTCCGTATTTTCTCAAAATTACGAAAATTACAAAGTGATCTACATCGACGATGCATCGGATGATGGGAGTTTTGATCTGGCGCGCGATTTGATCTATGAAAGCGGCCATTTGCTCCAAGTGACGCTTGTGCATAACGAAACAAGACTAGGGCCTCTTGCCAATGTATGCCGAGCTGTGCAGACTCTTGCAGATGATGAGATCGTCCTCATTTTGCAAGGAGAAGATTGGCTGGCCCACGAGTGGGTGCTGCAGAAATTAAACGGCTACTATGCCAATTGCGATCTTTGGCTCACCTTCGGCCACTACAAAGATTTTCCAACGTATCAAACAGGGCCTTGCCCGGAATTTATCGCAGATTCTTTCCGCACGGCGAATTTTGTCCCGATGCACCTGAAAACTTTTTACGCTGGCCTCTTCAAACAGGTGCGCGAGGCAGATTTCCAATCAGGGGGGAAATTCCTCACGGCTTGCTCTGAGATGGCCTACATGATCCCGATGCTCGAAATGGCCAAAAACCACGCCCATTTCATCCCCGAAATCCTCTATATCAGCAACCGCCAAGCGAGCTATAAAGAGGAAAGAGAGTTACAGCTCCACGCAGAAAAATTCATCCGCGCTCTCGATCGCTATCAACCTCTCGCAGCACTGAAGGTGAACCCATGTGGCGAATGATTTTGATCGCTTTGGCCATTTGCGCCGGCCTCTGGGTTGGAAAACCAGTTCCGGCCGGAAAACCCCTGATCGCCCTGGTCAAAAATGGGGAGAAGGAATTCCCCCTCGCTGAACATAAATCGTTTGTCGTCGTGCTCTACGCGCAAAACCAAGCGCTTTGGTGCGAAAGGGCGCTTCGCTCCATCTTTGAACAAGATTACGATCATTATCGGGTCATTGTCATCGACGATGGCTCAACAGATGGGACGGCCGATTTGGCCAAGCGATTTGTCCTCGATAACAACCAAGCCGAGAAGGTGATCCTCATCCATAATGAGACCACACTCGGCCAGCCAGCCTCCCTTTACCGAGCCATCGACGGATGTCTCGATCGAGAAATCATCGTCTCTTTGGATGCAAAAGATTGGTTTCTCTCTCCCGGCGTCTTGGCCCGTTTGAACAAGATTTATCAAAATCCCGATGTTTGGCTGACAATGGCCGAATCGCTCGACTATCCCTCTTACGAGGCCAATCCAAATGGGCCCATCTCCTACTACGCCGCCCTTTTTAAACAGATCCATCTGCAAGATCTTTTCAAGGGAGGTCATTTTGCCTCTCACCCAGATGCCTACCTAGGTCCCTTGATGGGTCTTTCCTCAGGCCACATCTACAAATTGCAAGAGCCGCTTCTTTTCTCCAACTCGGCAGCCGCCACCTCCCCACCTGCTGCCCCAGATGAGGTGGCCGAATACAAGCCGCTGGCCGCTTTCCCAAAACCGAAAGTGAGAGAGCTGGCCGACTTGTTGATCTTTTCCAACGACCGCCCTTTGCAACTCTACGCATGTCTTGAATCGATCCAGCGCTATATGACAGGCTTTGAGCAGCTCACCATCCTTTACAGCGCGAGCAACCCAACCTTTGCGGCCAGCTATGAGAAGGTGAAAGAAGCTTTTCCCGTGGCGCGCTTTGTGCAGGATGGCGGCGACTTTAAATTCACCACTCAGCAAATTGTCTTCGAGTCCCCCTCAAAATATATCCTTTTCGGCGTCGACGATATCATTGTGAAAGATTTTGTCGATCTCAGATCTTGCATGGATCTAATGGAAAAAACCGCCGCTTACGGCTTTTACTTGAGGCTGGGAAACCATCTCTACCACAATGTGGAATCGCCCGCGAGCGAAGAGCTCTCGGCGGGGATTTTCGCCTGGGATCTTGCGGCAGGAGAGTCCGATTGGGGGTTTGCCAACAGCCTCGATATGACCCTTTTCAAAAAAGAGCAGCTGAAAGAGCCTCTTGCTAAACTCAAATACAAAACGGCAAACGACCTGCAGTCTACTTGGGCTCTTTGCGCGCCCAAAACTGCGATTGGTCTGTATTTTGAAAGGTCTAAATCGGTGAATGTTCCGAGCCACTCTTCTCTGGAAGAGCTTCTCCTCAAGTTCAATCAGGGCTTGAAAATCGACATCGAGCCTCTTTACAAGACAGAAAACCGCTCGCCCCGCATCGAATACGCTCCAGAACTAGTGCCTCGTTAGCGGAGATGCCGCTTCTTTGGAGGAGGGAGCATCCTTGGGTTCATTGTATGAGCCAGGGTTTTTCTGGAGGTTTTTTGAAAGATCATCTCTGTTTTTGTTGTAGGTCCCGTGATCTCGCTTTTTCCCGATTCCCGACTTTCTTCCGACGGAGCGGGATGAATGAGAGCAACATTACGGGTGTCTGTGAGTTTTTCGCCAGAGTTTTCTAGGACTCTAAAACGCTCTTCTCTCTCTTGGACCCCGCCAACAAGGCTTCGTCTTAAGATAACACCGGCAAGGTCTGGGGTCTCTACGGTTGCTGCTCGCACCCTGATCGCATACTGATCGGCAGTCTCTGACGGGCGCCTGCCGCCGCCTATTTCATTTGTCATAGTGATCCTCCCTTGGTGGGTCAAATTTATTATATAAGGGATCGGCGCTATTAAAGTCTATTCTTTACAGCCAAAGAAAAGAGTGGAAAAAAACGGGCTTTAGACGGTTAAATAGAGGGCATGTTCTACCAGATTTTAGCCTATTTCTTAAGGGCTGTTTTGAGCTTGCGTTACCATGTGGAAGTCAAGGGGATGGAGAAACTGACCCCCGACCGCCTGAACCGCAAGGACGGGATCTTGTTCATGCCCAACCACCCGGCGCATATCGATCCGATGGTAGTCTTTCTTTGGCTTTGGCCGAAATATCGGATGAGGCCCCTGATTGTCGAATATATTTTTCGCTTACCCCTGCTCCGCCTTGCCAATAAACTGGTGAGGGGGCTTGCGATTCCGAACTTTGAGACCGGGGTCAATGAGCTCAAAATGAAGAAGGCGAGCGAGTCGCTGCAGCGAATCGCCAAGGGATTGAAGAAGGGGGATCACTTCGTCATCTATCCAAGCGGCGCTCTGAAGTCGACCGGCAAGGAGCTTTTAGGAGGCGCCTCGGGAACGCATGAGCTTTTAAAAGAATGCCCTAACGCCAACGTCGTTTTGATCCGTACGACAGGCCTTTGGGGCAGCAGCTTTTCCCGCGCTGCTTCAGGTAGATCTCCCGATCTGGCCAAGACTCTTCTACACGGCCTCAGGGTCATCTTAAAAAATGGGATTTTCTTCGCCCCGCGGCGCAAAATACTCGTCGAGATCGAGCCCAATCCCAGGGGATTGCCGAGAGAAGAAATCTCCCGCGTCTTGCTGAACCGCTATTTAGAAAACTGGTACAACCGCTATCCC
>Ga0364893_10054_pt1 | contig 79203 bp, 88 predicted proteins | sample ExccelJu500001D3_FD_206943 | JGI IMG/M metagenome (GOLD analysis project Ga0364893, IMG submission 206943) | Enriched cells from Trout Bog Lake Hypolimnion, Wisconsin, USA - BchlTB.July16.5000.01.D3 | ecosystem: Environmental > Aquatic > Freshwater > Lake > Hypolimnion/Profundal zone | place: USA...
TACTGCGGATATAGAGCAAGCATTAACGGGTGCCCAGTACTTAATTGACTTTACCCGCCCAGAAGGGACGATGGCACATTTAGCGATTGCTCAAAAGACGGCTACCAAAATGATCATTGGTACGACTGGACTAAGTGCTGAGCAGATTGCAAACCTAAAGAATGCCTCAGAAAAGTTAGCAATTGTATTTGCCCCCAATATGAGTGTTGGTGTTAATGCAACTTTTAAGCTTTTAGAAATCGCAGCAAAAATGTTGAACCAAGGTTATGACATTGAAATTATTGAGGCCCATCATCGTCATAAGGTAGATGCGCCTTCGGGCACGGCATTAAAAATGGGCGAAGTGATTGCTGATGCATTGGGTGAAAACCTAGATGATGTTGCAGTCTATGCTCGCGAAGGCCATACCGGTGAGCGTAAAGAAGGCTCTATTGGCTTTGCAACCATTCGCGGTGGAGATATTGTTGGCGATCACACTGTTTTGTTTGCTGGGGATGGTGAGCGGATTGAAATTAGCCACAAGTCCTCTAGTCGTCAATCCTATGCCCAGGGCTCGTTACGCGCCGCACGTTTTTTACAAACTCAAGCATCAGGCTTGTATGACATGCAAGATGTATTGGGTTTGCGTCAGTAAATTAGCGCGCTTCTGAAATACCTTAGCAAATAAAAATAGAAGAAAAGAGTTGCACTGAATGAGTAAAGATTACGACTACCGCGGTATTGAAGCGGCAGCCCGGGCTGATTGGGAAAAAGCGCAGGCCTATAAGGTTTCTGAGAATGCAGTAGATTCTGCTGGTAATCCTAAGCCAAAGTATTACGCTTGCTCTATGTTGCCTTACCCTTCTGGTAAGTTGCACATGGGGCATGTACGCAACTACACCATCAATGATGTAATGGCTCGCCAGTTGCGGATGCAAGGTTATAACGTTTTGATGCCCATGGGTTGGGATGCGTTTGGCATGCCTGCCGAAAATGCGGCGATTCAAAATAAAGTACCTCCAGCAAAATGGACCTACGACAACATTGCTTATATGAAAAAGCAAATGGCCGCGATGGGTTTGGCAATTGATTGGTCTCGCGAGGTTGCAACTTGTAGTTCTGATTACTATCGTTGGAATCAGTGGCTCTTTTTGAAAATGCTAGAAAAAGGAATTGCTTACCGTAAAACCCAGGTAGTCAATTGGGATCCTATTGATCAAACAGTGCTCGCTAACGAGCAGGTCATTGATGGACGTGGATGGCGATCTGGTGCATTGGTAGAAAAGCGAGAAATCCCAGGGTACTACTTCAACATTACTGCATATGCAGAGCCATTGCTGACGGGTTTAGAGGGTTTAGGATGGCCAGAGCGTGTGAAGACCATGCAGCAAAACTGGATTGGCAAAAGTCGCGGTGTACGTTTTGCATTTAAGCATCAAGTTTCTGATGAGCATGGCAATTTTGTTCAAGATGGTCTTTTGTATGTATTTACGACGCGCGCCGACACCATCATGGGCGTCACCTTCTGCGCCGTTGCTGCTGAACATCCTTTGGCAACTTTAGCTGCTAAAAAGAATCCTGAACTTGCTGCCTTTATTGAAAAGTGCAAAACCGGTAGTGTGATTGAGGCTGATCTAGCTACCCAGGAAAAAGAGGGGATGTTCACGGGCCTTTATGTCACTCATCCATTAACTAATGAACCGATCCCAGTTTGGGTTGGAAATTATGTGCTCATGTCCTATGGAGATGGTGCCGTGATGGGTGTTCCGGCTCATGATGAACGTGACTTTGCGTTTGCTCTGAAATATGCATTGCCTATTAAGCAGGTCATAGCCTTAAAAACTACATCATCTATGTTTAATGCAACCCATTGGGATACTTGGTATGCCCAAAAGGATGATGTTGTTTGTTTTAATAGCGGCAAATATGACGGCCTTTCATATGATGAAGCAGTCAATGCGGTGGCTCAAGATTTAGAGAAGATGGGTATCGGTGAACTGAAAACGACTTATCGCTTGCGCGACTGGGGCATTTCTCGTCAACGCTATTGGGGCACTCCCATTCCGATTATTCATTGCGGTGATGAAGTAAATCCCGGATGTGGAGCAGTACCTGTTCCAGAAGCTGATTTGCCTGTAGTGCTCCCAGAAGATTGTGTTCCTGATGGCAGCGGCAATCCTTTGAATAAACGTGCTGATTTCCTCAATGTTCAATGTCCTCGGTGTGGCAAGCCCGCACGCCGTGAGACCGATACCATGGATACTTTTGTAGATTCTTCCTGGTATTTCATGCGCTATACCTGCCCAGATGCAAGTGCTATGGTCGATGCACGCAATGAATATTGGATGCCGATGGATCAATACATTGGCGGTATCGAGCATGCTATTTTACATTTGCTCTATGCGCGTTTTTGGACAAAGGTCATGCGTGATCTTGATCTCATTACTTTTGATGAGCCATTCCAGAACCTATTAACGCAAGGCATGGTTCTGAATGAGACTTACTATTCTGAAGAGCCATCTGGTAAAAAAACTTGGCTTAATCCCTTGGATGTGGAATTAGATCTTGATGAAAAAGGTCGACCACGAGGCGCCAAATTAAAAGGAGATCCGAGTACATCAGTCATTATTGGCGGTGTTGAGAAGATGTCCAAGAGTAAGAATAACGGCGTTGACCCACAGGCTTTGATTGATCAATATGGTGCTGATACTGCGCGTTTATTTGTGATGTTCGCGGCACCTCCTGAGCAGCAACTGGAATGGTCTGGTGCTGGGGTTGATGGTGCTTCACGTTTCTTACGTCGCGTCTGGATGTATTCAAGTAGTCAAGCTTCGGCAATTCTCGCTGCAGGCGTGACTCGGCCTAAGGAATTCAATGAGGCGGAAAAAGAGTTGCGTCGCGAGGTGCATTCCATTCTGAAGCAGGCTAATTTTGATTATCAGCGTCGTCAATACAACACCGTAGTTTCTGCCGCCATGAAGATGTTAAATATATTGGAACCGGTGAAATTGGGTGAAGGTACAAGTATTGGTGCGCCAGTTTTACGGGAGTGTCTTGGAATTTTGTTGCGTGTACTTTATCCAGTTGTGCCACATTTAACGCATGCGCTATGGAATCAATTGGGTTATTCAAATGAATATGGTGTCCTATTGGATGCGCCTTGGCCTGCTGTAGATGAAACAGCTTTGATTCAAACTGAGCTGACGCTGATGTTGCAGATTAACGGGAAATTGCGCGGGGATATTCGCGTACCAGCTGATGCAGGAAAAGATCAGATTGAGTCTTTGGCTTTACAGAGTGAGCCAGTCTTGAAGGCGCTTAATGGTGGCGCTCCCAAAAAGGTCATCGTAGTGCCTGGTCGATTGATTAATGTCGTGGTTTAACTTGTAGTTCTACCCCTTTTGCTAGAAACTGAAAAGATGAGCATAGATCACTTGGGTCTTAAAAAGCAATTGCCAGCTGGGAGCGTAAGCTCTTCGAGGCGGGCTATGCTCGGTTTATTTATACTCGCTCCATTAGGTGGCATGGTTGCATGTGGTTATCGCCTACGAGGGATGGTGGATTTACCATTTAAAGCGATTGCTATTACGGGCAATCCTTCCCCGCCCTTACGTGCAGATCTGCAAACAGCAATTTTGACTGGGACTGCTACTAAGGTCGCAATTAATCCAAAAGATGCAGATTTAACTCTGGAAATTACCAATGATGTAAACGGCCGTGAGATTTTGGCTTATAACTCCAATGGTCAAATTTCTGCATATCGCTTAAATATTCGAGTTGGTTTTAGGGCGTTTGATGCTGCAGGTGCTGAAGTGGTGCCAGAGTCTGAGATTTATATGACTAGAGATATGGACTTCTCGACATCTACGGTATTAGCTACAGATGTCCAGACACAACAATTCTTAACCTTAATGCGTAAAGATTTGTCGGTACAGATTCTGCGTCGCGTTGCGGCAGCTGCAAATTCACCTCAAGCAAAAAGCTTTTAAAGAGTGATGATTATTTCGCATGGTTAAAAATGATGCCCTGCAAATCCATCTGAAATCTTTAGGTTCTGCATCTGCCTTTAATCCCTTGTACATTTTTAGTGGCGATGAACCGTTATTGATGATGGAGGCCATGGATCAACTCCGTGCCAGCGCCAGAAAAATGGGCTATACCGATAGAGAAGTTATGCTTCAAGAGCGCGGCTTTGATTGGAGTGCGTTACTTAGTGCTGGTCAAACCATGTCATTATTTGGGGATAAGCGCTGGATTGAGTTACGCATTCCCACTGCCAAGCCTGGTCGCGATGGTGCAGAAGCTTTAAAGCAGTTTGCTGCTCAAATACATTCTCAAGGGTCAGGTAATGATGGCCCTGACACGATTTTTTGCATTATCTTGCCAAAGTTAGATGGAAAGACCAAGACCTCCACCTGGTTTAGCGCCTTAGATGATGCTGGGATGGCCATTCAGTTGGACTCTTTGGATCGCAGTCAATTGCCTAGTTGGATTGCTGGTAGATTAAAAAAGCAAGGGCAAGAGGTAATAAGCGGCCCAGAAGGTCAGCGCGCTTTGGAATTTATTGCCGAGCAAGTAGAGGGAAACTTGATAGCAGCCCATCAAGAAATTCAGAAGCTGGGATTGTTGTATCCGGCAGGTATATTGAGTGAAGAGCAAATTCGGTCTGCAATTTTGAAGGTGGCTCGCTACAACGTTTTTGAATTAACTGAAGCGATGTTGGCTGGTGATTTGCCCCGCTTGAATCGTATGCTTGATGGATTAAAAGGCGAAGGTGAGGCGCTGGTTTTAATTTTATGGAGCGTTACAGAAGAGCTTCGTCTCTTATCTAAGCTGAAGGCCGCTAGCGATGCGGGTGAGTCAGTGCAGCAACTTATGCGCGCTAATCGTATTTGGGGTAACAAAGAACGTTTGTATCCAAATGCACTCAGACGTATACAGCCTTTGAGACTGAGAAGAGCAATGCAAGTTGCGGCTGGCTTAGATCGCCAAGCTAAAGGATTGCATGCTGCTGAATTGCCTGCAGATCCGTGGGATGGATTGCGCTTGGTTGGAAATTTATTGCGTTGATTGATTTTTGGGCTTTGATATCTAATTCAAATTATTAATCTTTATTACACCTTATATACCTAGATAAAAATATGAGTACCTCTATTCAAAAAATGATGCAAGAGATTGGCAAACATGCTCGTGTTGCATCGCGTGCAATGGCACGTGCGTCTAGCGCCCAAAAAAATCAAGCCTTACTGCATATTGCCAAGCTGGTTCGTCAAAATGCTACTGAAATTCAACAGGTCAACTTGGTTGATGTAGAGCGCGCAAAAACTAATGGACAAGATGCTGCGTTTATCGATCGCTTAACAATGACTCCAAAAACTATTGAAACCATGGCTCTGGGTTTAGAGCAAATCGTTTCTCTTGATGACCCTATTGGAAAAATTTCTGAGCTACAAAAGCAAGCTTCTGGAATTGAGATTGGGAAAATGCGCGTCCCTCTAGGGGTCATTGGTATTATTTATGAATCACGCCCCAACGTCACCATTGATGCTGCTGCCTTATGTTTAAAGTCGGGTAATGCAGTAATTTTAAGGGGCGGCTCAGAAGCAATAGATTCCAATACTTTGTTGGCAAAAATTATCCAAGAGGGTTTAGCGGCCGCTCAATTGCCAATGGATGCGGTGCAAGTGGTGACCACTACCGATCGAAGTGCTGTGGGCGAAATGATTACGATGACTGAATATATTGATGTCATTGTTCCCCGTGGTGGCAAGAGTCTAATTGCTAGGCTGATGGCTGAGGCACGTGTACCTATGATTAAGCATCTAGATGGTATTTGTCATACCTATATTGATGCGGATGCCGATGTTGAGATGGCAATCAAAGTTTGTGATAACGCTAAAACTCAGCGTTACGCCCCATGTAATGCTATGGAAACACTACTGGTGAACAAAGAGATTGCGGCCAAGGTATTGCCAAGTCTTTGCAAAATTTATCAAGATAAGGGTGTTGAGTTACGAGTTGACGCGCTCACGCGTCAAACCTTGGGAGCGGCAGGCTTTAAAAATTTAATAGATGCTCAAGAAGAAGATTGGCAAACTGAATACCTAGCCCCAATATTGTCAATTAAGACTGTAGCCAACATGGATGAGGCAATGGATCATATTGAAAAGTATGGCAGCAAGCACACCGATGCCATTATTACTAACAACTCTGCTCAGGCTGACCGATTCTTACGCGAAGTCGATAGTGCGAGTGTGATGGTCAATGCCAGTACCCGTTTTGCCGATGGTTTTGAATATGGCTTGGGTGCTGAAATTGGAATATCGAATGACAAGCTTCATGCACGCGGTCCGGTAGGACTTGATGGCTTAACCTCTTTGAAATACATCGTCATGGGTCATGGTGAGATTCGTAGTTAATTGCTAAAGAATTCGGACACAAAAAAATATGGATAACGTGTATTTATGGATCAAAACATTTCACATTGTTTTGATCGCCTCTTGGTTTGCAGGTTTGTTTTATCTTCCTCGCATCTATGTGAATTTAGCCGACGAGAAAAATCAGCAGGCCTATGCTCGCTTGCTTGGAATGGCCGATCGACTGTTTAGATTTATGACCATCTTGGCGGTACCTGCGGTATTGCTGGGCTTGACGCTCTGGCTTTACTTTGGAGTAGGTGCTGGTCAGCTTTGGATGCATGCCAAAGTCTTTTTTGTGATTTTGGTGATTGGTTATCACCATGCCTGCTGGAGTTTGCTGAAAAAGTTTCGTAAAAATGCAAATCAAAAATCAGGAGTTTGGTACCGTTGGTTTAATGAGGTACCCGTTTTATTGTTATTGGTGATTGTGGCTTTGGTGGTGATTAAACCTTAAGCCTTCACCCCAGAAATTTTTATTTACCCTTTTATAGATTGATAGCACCATGAGATTTTTTGTTGTTTGCCCAGGCGGGTTAGAAGTACCCCTTGCAAATGAACTGGCAGCTATTGCTGGACGACCTGACTCCAAAGCATTGGGGGCATGGGTAATCGATCCTACTCCTACTAGCCCAACTGGAGGGGTGGGGCTGGCTGCACCCCTTTCAGCAGCGATGGCCTTGAATCTCCATTCTCGTATAGCGAGCCGAGTCTTATTGCAAATGGCGGAGTCTGCTTATCGCCAAGAAGAGGACTTATATAAATTGGCTAGTGGCTTAGCTTGGGAAGAATGGTTTAGTTCGAAGCAAACTCTACGGGTTGATGTAACTGCTCATCGCTCCCCTTTAAAAAGTTTGAATTTCGCTACCTTAAAAATCAAAGATGCCATTGTGGATCGCCTGCGAGATGTTACTGGCGATCGCCCTAATATCGATACTGCCTTTCCGGATGTGCGCGTTCAAGCCCATTTAACTCCAACACATGTCACGATTTACTTAGACACCTCAGGTGAGGCGTTATTTAAGCGTGGATGGCGTGATGAAAAAGGTGATGCACCTCTGAAAGAAAATCTGGCAGCTGGTATTTTGTCAATTACAGGCTGGAAGCCTGCTCAAACTTTATTTGATCCAATGTGCGGTAGTGGAACCTTCTTAATTGAAGCTGCCCAGATAGCATTGGCTATTCCACCAGGTGCGATTCGTTCTGGTATGTATGGTGATGATGCAAAACCTAGTCGCTTAGCTTATCGTCCTTTGGTGACTTCAGCTCATGGATTTGGTTTTCAAAGACTTAAGCCTTTCAATGAGGCAACCGAACAAAAGCGTTGGGGAACTCTCAAAGAAGCTGCATTAAATGAAATGCTAGAAAAGCGAAAAGTTTTCCCAGATGCGGAATCTTTAGGTATTAGTGGCGGCGATATTAATGAAAAGCTAGTGGCTATGTTTAAAGGGAACTGGCAACGTGCGCAATTGCCTGGATTGCCAGTAGCTCGTCAAATCGATGCTTTGGCTAGTAAGCCGCCTGTTAATTCTAAGGATGGGGTAATGTTGCTTAACCCTCCTTATGGTGAGCGCCTCGTTCTTAAGGGTGGTCGCGGCCAAGATCGCGACACGGATTATGAGGATAGTTATGACGAAGAGAATGTTGAGGACCGTTTTGCTCATAATCTGGAAACTGGTCGTCAGAGCGCCAAACGCTCAAGTCGCGAGTCTTTGAAACGCTTACAAGCGCAAGATGAGCAAGATCCAAGGTTTATTGAATTTTTGCAGCAATTTGGCCAGCATCTTAAGGAGGCTTTTGGTGGATGGAACGTGTTTGTTCTGACGGCAGATATGGCTTTACCAGGACAGCTTCGCATCAAAGAATCTAAACGCACGCCATTATTCAATGGCCCCTTGGAGTGTCGACTCTTTAAGTTTGAGATGCACCTAAAGCGTGATGCAACGCTTGGGAATCCTAAAGTTTAGACGTCTTAAAATACGAATCAATGGCTATCAAAATGATGAAGGAGATGCCCGATGGAATTTAAAACCTATATGTGTCTAATTTGTGGCTGGGTCTATGACGAAGCCACTGGCTTGCCAGAAGAGGGTATTGCTCCGGGAACACTTTGGGTAGATGTGCCTATTAATTGGACTTGTCCTGAGTGTGGCGCGCGCAAGGAAGATTTTGAAATGATGGCGATTTAATTTACATAGGAAATGACCGTGGGACAAAATGACGTTTTATTTGAGCGCGCACAAAAAACCATTCCTGGAGGGGTGAATTCTCCTGTACGCGCTTTTCGTCAGGTAGGCGGAACCCCACGTTTTGTTTCTAAAGCAAAAGGCCCTTATTTTTGGGACGCTGAAAACACGCGCTATATTGACCTCATTATGTCCTGGGGTCCCATGATCGTTGGTCACGCTCATCCTGAGGTTGTCCAGGCTGTTCAAAGAGCTGCAGAAACCAGTTTTAGTTATGGTGCCCCCACTGAGGGTGAGATTGAATTGGCTGAGCGTATTTGCGAACTTATGCCAAGCGTTGAGCAAGTTCGCATGGTTTCCAGCGGCACTGAAGCCACGATGAGCGCATTGCGTCTCGCGCGAGGTTACACGGGTCGTGATCTCATTATTAAGTTTGAAGGTTGTTACCACGGACATGCCGATAGCCTCTTGGTAAAAGCTGGCTCTGGTTTATTGACGTTTGCCGATTCCACTCAAAATGCACCATCATCTGGCGGTGTTCCTCAGGATTTGGTAAAGCACACTCTCGTATTGCCATATAACGATGTGTCAGCTCTTGAGGAGGTCTTTGCAAAGCAGGGTGATCAAGTTGCTGCGGTAATTTTAGAGCCCATCGCTGGCAATATGAATTTAATTCGTCCCACCCCTGAATTTTTATCTGCGATGCGAACTCTTACTAATCAGCATGGCAGCGTATTAATTTACGATGAAGTGATGACGGGTTTTCGAGTGGCTTTAGGGGGTGCGCAATCTTTGCAAGGAATCGTTCCTGATCTCACTTGTTTGGGTAAGGTCATGGGCGGTGGGATGCCTATGGCTGCATTTGGTGGAAAAAAAGAAATTATGTCCAAGCTTGCCCCACTTGGAAATGTTTATCAAGCCGGCACTCTTTCCGGCAATCCTGTGGCGGTTGCCGCTGGTTTAAAAACACTAGAAATTGTTTCTCGCCCTGGTTTTTATGAATGCCTTACTGGCCAAACAGAAAAACTGATGATGGGTTTCAAACAGGCGGCAGATAAGGCGGGTGTTCCGTTTGCGGTAGATAGCGTTGGCGGAATGTTTGGCTTGTATTTTGCGAATGAGATTCCCAATTCGTTTGAAGCTGTCACAAAAACCGATATTGAAGCTTTTAAGAAATTCTTTCATGCCATGCTTGATGAGGGTGTATATCTAGCCCCATCAGCTTATGAAGCGGGATTTACTTCGATTGCGCATGACAATGCGGTACTTGATGAGATTGTTGCTGCCGCTGAAAAATCTTTTCAGAAAATCTGAAATGTCTAGTGGCGCGCTAATAGTCTGCCACTAGATTTACATTCTCATGGGGTGGTTGTAGCCACCCACTTGAATGATCTCTAGTTTTTTAGAATCTTTGCCCATTTCAGAGATTTCCATGGCGGTAAGTTTTCCGCCCCATACGCATCCAGTGTCTAGGCCTATGACATTGTTTTGTCTCAATAGACCGAGTGTGGACCAATGACCAAAATACACTAGAGTATCTTGGGTCTTACGTTTAGGTGCCTTAAACCAAGGAAGGTAACCCTTTGGGCCATTATCCAAGCCTTGGGTGCTCGTAAATTCCATTTTTCCAGAAGGTGTGCAAAAGCGAAGACGAGTTAATGCATTCGTTATCACTCGCAAGCGTTCATAGCCCTTTAAGGAGTCACTCCATTTATCAGGAGTATTGCCATACATATTGGCTAAAAAATCTTTATAGGTCTTTTTTCGTAAAGCCTTTTCAACTTCTTGGGCGCACTCAATGGCTTGCTCTAAATCCCACTGAGGCAACACCCCAGCATGCACGGTCAGCACTTTTCCGTTGCTTAATGCCATGGGTCGGTTTCGCAACCACTCAATGAGCTCCATTCGGTCTGGAGCTGTCAAGATTTTGTCTATAGAGTCTAGGCCTTTAGGTTTTCTAAATCCAGCATCTATCGCTAAAAGGTGTAAATCATGATTGCCAAGAATGCATTCAGCCTGACCAGTCTCTTGTAATCTTTTTAAATGGCGTAATGCCCCCAAGGAATCCGGCCCACGGTTCACCAAATCTCCCAAAAAAATCATTTTTGATTTAGCAGGTAGCTTTTTGACTAGGCTTTTAAGGGAGGGTGCGCAGCCTTGAATATCTCCAACGGCATAAATCTTGCTCATGCCCTATATTAAATCGGAAACGATTGCAGGAAATTACTCTGCAGTGATTTTTTTAACAACGCTATAGCGAACCAAGGTTTTTTTACGCGCTTCATCGTGATCGACAACAGGCAAGGGGTAGTCTCTGCCTAGGAGTAGTCCTGCGGCCTCCAGTTCAATGTGACCACAACGCCAAGGAGCGTGAATAGATTTCTTGGAGAGTTTATCTAGTTGAGGCAAATACCTTCGTATAAATTTCCCATCGGGATCAAATTTCTCGGATTGGGTAATGGGATTAAAGATGCGGAAATAGGGTTGGGCATCGCATCCAGAGGATGAGGCCCATTGCCAGCCGCCATTGTTGGATGAAAACTCAAAATCATTTAAATGTTCTGCAAAATAGGCTTCGCCCCAACGCCAATCGATCCCCAGGTCTTTTGTCAGAAAACTTGCAACCACCATTCTGAGGCGGTTATGCATGTAGCCACTTTGATTAAGTTGGTGCATTGCCGCATCTATTAAGGGGTAGCCAGTCTTTCCTTGGCACCATGCGGTGAATAATTTTTTAGCCTGAGGACCGCTCTCCCATTGGATATTGTCATAGTCAGGCTTAAAAGCCGCGCCATCTGCTAAGCGGGGATGGTTTGCCAGGATCATGAAATAAAAATCACGCCAAATGAGTTCGCTTAACCAAATAGTGGCACCCATGCTACCCGCTAGCATGCGGCGATGCGCTTCGCGTACGAGGCCGCGAATAGATAACATGCCAAAACGTAAGTGCGTTGAGAGGTAGCTCACCCCTTTAATGGCAGGAAAATCTCTGCCAATCTGATACTGGTCAATACGTGGTAAAAAGTCTTCAAGAAGATGTTGGCCGCCATCTGACCCTGGTGGCAGATAAGCCTCAATTCCCGTTGGACTGAAGCCCATGGACTCTAGTGTTGGAATTGGTAAATGCAATTTTTGGGGAATCGGTGAGAATTGCCCAGGCTTTGGGGTGCAGTCATAGGCCCCCATATCCTTTTCTCGAAGATTTTTCAGCCAATTGTTTTTGTAGGGGGTAAAAATTGAGAAAACTGTGTTGGAATTGGTGAGAATTTCCTTTTTCTCGAAAATCACTTGATCTTTGTAGTCTTCAAATTCAATCCCCATAGTCTCCAGAGATGACTGTACTGAACGATCTCGCTCAATTGCGCTGGGCTCATAGTCATGATTGGTAAAAACAGCCTGAACCCCAAGCTCACCAGCAATTTCAGGGATGCATTTGGTAGGGTTGCCAAAGCGAACCAATAGACCTCCACCTTCTTGGCGTAATTCTGCATCGAGTTTCTGCAGTCCCTGCCAAATGAAATCTACACGCCGATCATGCTTTAAGCCCGAGGAATCTAGATTGCCCTGAAGCAGGGGTTTTAGGATTTGGGAATCAAATATAAAGGCCACCCAAACCTGATTACTGTTTTTAAGTGCGTAATGGAGTGCGGCATTGTCATAAAGACGGAGATCACGGCGGAGCCAAACAAGAGCTTTTTGCATAGCCTCTATCTTATGACCTATTGGTAAAAAGCGTTTAGTAAGGGATGAAGTTCGGTAAAATATGCTCATATGAGCACGGCCAAGAAAGCCCCCCGCGATAGTGCAAAAGGCGTCGATTCTGAATCTTCTAGTGCGCCTTCGATCTCATATTCAGCCAACCACCTGGCCAATCAATTTCTGATTGCCATGCCTGGCATGGTAGACCCTAATTTTTCGGGCTCAGTAATCTATCTGTTTGAGCATACTGAAAGGGGGGCAATGGGTTTGGTCATTAATAAGCCTACTGAGGTAGATCTTGCAACCTTGTTTGAAAAGATTGATCTCAAGTTGGAGATTGCTCCCTTGCTGAGGCAGCCCGTATATTTTGGTGGTCCCGTACAAATTGAACGTGGATTTGTTTTGCATAACCCTTCTGTAGACGAAATTTACCGTTCTTCGCTGGTAGTTCCAGGAGGCCTGACTATGACGACCTCTAAGGATGTACTTGAGGCAGTTGCCGCAGGATCTGGTCCAAAGCCCTTTTTGATGACTTTGGGTTATACGGGTTGGAGCGCTGGACAGCTTGAGGAAGAAATCACCTTAAATGGTTGGATGAATGTACCCCTCTCTCCCGAGCAGATGGCAGAGATTATTTTTAATACACCCGCTAGTGAGCGTTATGAGCGGACCATGAGTCACTTGGGGTTTGATTTAGCAGATCTCTCAGGCGAGGCAGGGCATGCCTAGTCATAAAACCGTGATGGCTTTTGACTACGGAACACGCAGAATTGGTGTGGCTATTGGTAACTCGGTAGCTCAAACTGGGCAGGCTTTGAAAACTGTTTCTCAAACCAATATAGATGTCCGTTTTCAGGAGCTTGCAGCCCTTTTAAAGGAATGGCAACCTGATCAGCTAGTAGTGGGTCTTCCAGTCCATCCCGATGGCACGGCTCATGAGATGACTGCTAAATCAAAGCGATTTGGCAATCAACTACATGGCCGCTTTCAGCTACCCGTTGCCTGGGTGGATGAGCGCTATTCGTCGGTAGTTTTGGAAGGGGATGACAAGATGCGAGACAATTTGGATTCTCATTCTGCTGTTCTGATTTTGGAGCAATATTTTGCAGAAGCCAGTGCTAAGACTTTAGACAAATAGGATTAAAGCAAGAATGAATGCTGAATTGTTATATATCAAGTTACTTGAAAATTTAAGAAAACGTATGCAAACCGGTGCGTATGAGCTTGTTGGCCTAGCAATGGGCGGTGCATGGATTGCAGAACGCTTGGCACATGATCTTGGACTTTCCCATTACGGCGTTATTAATGTTGCCTTTCATCGCGATGATTATGCGGAAAAGGGCATGACCGCTTTACGCACTGCAAGCACGATGCCTACCCATCTTCCATTTGAAGTTACTGGCGCAAATGTGATTTTGATTGATGATGTATTGCTTACTGGCCGCACTGTACGGGCTGCATTAAATGAGTTGTTTGACTTTGGTAGACCAGCGCATGTTGAGATGATGGTTCTTGCCGATCGCGGTAAGCGCGAATTACCCGTGAGTGCTGATTTTGTTGGCGAGCTTGTCACCGTACCCGATGAAAAAATTTTAGTTTTAGAAAAAGATGCTGCTGGCCATTTCAATTTCCAGCTTGAGGAACGTACAGAATGAACGTAGTAAATAATGCTGTTAATGGAAATCCAAGCCAGGAAGTAAATCAATTTAATGCTGCTGGTGAATTGACGCACCTTTTAACTTTAGAAGGTCTACCAAAAGAGCATATTGCGCATATTTTGGATACCGCTCAGCAATTTGTGAGTGTTACTGATCCATCACGTGAAGTCAAGAAAGTCCCTTTATTACGTGGTAAGAGTGTATTCAATTTATTTTTTGAAAACTCTACGCGTACTCGCACTACTTTTGAGATCGCCGCCAAGCGATTATCTGCAGATGTGATCAACTTAGACATATCGACCTCTTCCACGGCAAAAGGCGAAAGCCTCCTAGATACGATCGATAATTTAGTGGCCATGCAGGCAGATATATTTGTCGTTCGCCATAGCGCCTCTAGAGCGCCCATAGATATTGCCAATCACGTACCTTCACACGTACACGTGGTGAATGCAGGTGATGGCAGTAATCAGCATCCTACTCAGGGCTTGTTGGATATGTACACTATGCGCCACTTTAAGCAAGATTTTCGTGGGCTAAAGGTTGCGATTGTTGGCGATATCGTTCATAGCCGGGTTGCTAAGTCTAATATCCATGGTCTTACTACTATGGGCTGTGAAGAGATACGCGCTATCGGCCCGGAAAGTTTGCTGCCAAGCAATTTAGACATGATGGGCGTTAAGGTTTTCCACAACATGGAAGAAGGTCTTAAGGACGTTGATGTGGTGATGACCTTGCGTATTCAAAAAGAACGTATGGCTGCTGGTCAAGTTCCAGAAGGCGATGCCTTTTTTAGGCAATATGGTTTAACCCCTGAGCGCCTGGCTTTAGCAAAGTCTGATGCAATTGTTATGCATCCTGGCCCAATGAACCGCGGAGTAGAGATTGATTCGGCAGTTGCTGATGGTCCTCAATCGGTCATTTTGAAGCAAGTTACCTTTGGTATTGCTGTTCGTATGGCAGTGATGTCGATTGTTGCAGGTAATTGATTAAAAAATCATATTTAACAAGTAATCATTAATAGATACCCATCAGTGAGCAATCCAGACCCTATTCAGTTACCAATCATTACAGATAAAAAGCGTTGGTTGATTTTGACGCATGCATTCAATATGGATGGCCGTGCGGCGAGTTTGACAATTACTGACAAGATTCCTTATTTACTGGAAGCTGGTATTGAGCCGATTGTATTTAGTGCCATTACTGGCATTAAAGACCAGCGTTTTCCGCACTATCAATTTATTGCTTGGGGACCATCAGGGTTTCGATTTGACTTTCGTCATTGGGTGGCTAATAAATATGGCCGAGGTCTGATTTATAAATTCACCACAAGAGGAGTTTCTTTATTACTAGCACCTTTTATTGCTATTGAAAAACTCTGCTTAGGTTATTCAAGTCAATGGTCTTGGGCTTTACCTGCTTTTTTCCATGGTTGGGGATTAATTCGCGCAGGAAAGATCGATGTTGTTTTTTCTGTTGGCAGCGCTTGGTCAGCTCATTTGACTGGTGTGTGGTTAAAAAAAGTAACTGGTATTGAGCTTATCTCCGAAGTACATGATCCTTTAGTAATTCGAAAGAGTCCCAATGATCAGGGTTTTGAAAGGCCCAAAAATCGTGATGCAGGTTTTCGACATTATTTAGAAAATCAACTAACTCGATTTTCCAATCTTGTTTGGTGGTTTACTGAGGGTGCTTTACATTACGCAAAAGTTCGCAACCCCAATCTTAATATGCCAAATAATGCGCATGGGTTTGTAGTGACTCCAGGTGCTGAGCCACCAGGAGGTTCTAATAAAGGTAAAGCTCATAAATATACTGATCAGTTAAACCTTTGTCATTTTGGCTCTTTAGCAAAAGATCGTTCCCTCTCTACGATCCTAAAAGCGCTAGCGCCATTGCTGCAGAAATATCCTCAAGCCAGAGAGCATATTCGTATACATGCTTATGGCGCGCCTTTGGATTCTTTAACGCATGAGGCAATCAAGCAGTATGGTTTTGGTGATTTACTGCTTGCACATGGTCGTTTGGAGAAAGATCCCGTCACTGGAAAATCTGGACGTGAGCGTGTAGTTGAGAAAATGCAGGACGCTGATGTATTAATCCTTTTGCACGGTAATGATGAATGGTGTGCTGAATATATTCCATCTAAGTTTTATGATTACCTTTGGACTGGACGTCCTATTTGGGGTATCACTCACCGCAATCCTCAGTTGGATCAAATGCTGCTCGATAGAGGCTCTTATTTGAGTCCTGAAGGCGAGGCTAGTTCGGTGGAGATGACCTTAGAAAGAATTTGGCTAGACTGGCAAAGTAAAAAATTGATTAAGCCTGTATGGAACCCTATTGGTGTAGATCAAGCAGTGAATACCATCTTGACTCATGTGCAGTCTCGCGCTGAGACTATTCAGTGAATCCAGGAAATCTCCGATCGGAAATCATTTGAAAAACTTTGTTCTCTACTGCAAGTCCTACTCACGAGATTTTTTGCGGCTCAAAAGATTGGTGGAGTCGATAAAGCAGTTTAACGATGATCAAATACCTTTTTATATTTCTACGCCACAAGCAGATAAAAATTTATTAATTGAAATCTTGGGTGCTGAAGGTTATCAATGGATTGCGGATGAGGGGATTGTTGTTGCCAATCCAAAGGGGGATCTTCAGAGGTATAAAGATATGCCTGGAGGCCTATCTCAACAAATCGTGAAGGCGGAATTTTGGCGCTTGGGTTTATCTGAAAATTATCTCTGCTTGGATTCAGACAGTCTTTTTATTCGCAGTTTTAAGCAGTCAGACTTTATTACTGCCGACAATATACCCTATACGGTTTTGCACCAAAATAAAGAGCTATTTCAGATTTCTAGTAATCGAGGCCAAGATAAGGTAGAGCGCGACTTAAGAATAGAGGCGGAGCGCGTAAAGACACTTTTTAATCGTACCGGACCAAATTTTTATGGTGCTCCTGCCCCATTTAATTGGTCGGCTAAGGTTTGGCAGTCACTTGATTGGGAGTATTTGCAGATCCGGGGAATGACGATTTGGGACTTGATTACGCCACAATATCCTGAATCTTTAGTTTACATAGAAGCGCTTATGAAGTATCGGGCTCTACCTATACTCGCAATTGAGCCGCTCTTTCGTGTTTATCACTATGAGTGGCAGTATTTCCTCATGAAGCACTTGGGTGAAACGCAGGCTAAGGTTGCAAAGCATTATTTAGGGGTAATTTATCAATCCGCTTGGGAGGCTGACCTGAATTTTGGAAAATCTCAGAAATCACTGCCTTCGCGTTTACTAAAGAAAATAAAGCGCATTGGTAGGTATTTGCAAAGTTTTATTTAATGACTGGGAAAATCATTTCTTCTGAGGAGCCGATTGTAAGTGTGCTCATGCCTGCATATAATGCAGAAAAGCATATCGCCCATGCAATTGAAAGTATCTTACTGCAAAGTTTTACTAATTTTGAGCTCATTGTCTTAAATGACGGCTCAACTGATGAGACAAGTCAAATCATTGATCAGTTCAAGGACGTTAGGATTTGTAAGGTTGATCTTAGTCATAATCAAGGTTTGGTAAAAGCGCGCAATCAATTAGTGGGAATGGCAAGGGGGCGCTACATTGCTTTTTTAGATTCAGATGACATAGCCATGCCTAATCGCTTGCAAGTGCAGGTTGATTTTTTGGAGTCTGGCAAAGCGGATATTTGTGGTGGAGCCCATTACTCACTTTATGAAACAAGTGGAAAATTAAAACTTTCCAAACAACGCTATTCAGATCCTGATATTAGGGCGCTCATTACTGTTTGTAGTCCACTGTGTAATCCTGCGGTTATGGGTCGTGCGGAAGTCTTTAAAAAGCATCCCTACCAAACCGGGAAAGACTATGCCGAAGACTATTCTTTGTGGGCGGAACTTGCTTTGGCGGGGTATTGCTTTGCCAACCTTAAAGAGAGGCTAATCACCTATCGTATTCATGCAAGTCAAATAAGTCAGGCTCAAAATCCAGGTGCGAAGTTGATCTTTAGTCAAAGCAGAATGGAATATTTAGAAGGCTTGGGGATTTCTCGAGAGTACTGCCCAAGGCCGCTCACTTTGCTAAAAAGACTTCAATATGCCATTCCTTTTATGCTGAAGCTCAACCAAAAGATTCGGAGAGTTTCAGTGGGGGCAAATTATGAAATTTATGGGCGCTTCCAGTTTCGAGGTAATGGAGTTCTCACTCCTTTAGTTAGGCTGGAGCGTTTTTTAGTTTCAGTTTTGGTATCTATTAAAGGGGGTAGCTTATCTATCCGAGCTTAAATACGTGTCCAAGCTGCCGGAAGTAAGTCATCCCAATTCATGCTTATATCGTTAGTCCAACTTTTTGGACAAATCACTGCATTATTTGGGTGCTTGCTAAGCCAAGCAGCCCACCAACTTAAAGAGCTATTAGCAGTAAGATGATTTTGACAATGGGTCATTAATTCTAATTCTTGGATCACCGCATCCGTACTATCTAAAGTTTGAATGAAAGTGAGTTTTTTGGTAATCCCTCCATTAACCACCGCGGCGAGTTCAACCGATCAGTTAAAATTTCTAGAACAATTTTCTATATTACTTTTTCTGCATTATAAGTTAAGTAATTAATCTATAGGTTAAAGAATGATATTAGTTACAGGCGGTGCTGGGTTTATTGGTGGTAACTTCATTTTGGATTGGCTTAAAGTGCCAAGCAATGAAGGAATCATTAATTTAGACAAACTCACTTACGCTGGAAATTTAACGACCCTTGAATCGTTGAAGGATGATCCTCGGTATGTGTTTATCCGTGGTGATATTGGCGATCAGGAGTTAGTTCGTCGCATGCTAAAGGAGTACCGCCCTCGCGCTATTGTGAACTTCGCTGCTGAAAGTCATGTAGATAGATCTATTCATGGGCCATCCGAATTTGTTCAAACCAATATTGTTGGGACTTTTAAATTACTTGAGTGCGCACGTGAGTATTGGAATGCGCTTGAAGGTAACGAAAAAGAGCAATTTCGGTTTCATCATGTCTCGACTGATGAGGTTTATGGTTCACTTTCTGCAATAGACCCCGCATTTACTGAAACCCATCCTTATGAGCCAAATAGTCCTTACTCTGCATCCAAGGCAGCCTCAGACCATTTAGTCAGAGCTTGGTTCCATACCTATGGCTTCCCAGTAGTCACCACCAATTGCTCAAATAATTACGGCCCCTACCACTTTCCCGAGAAGTTGATTCCCTTGGTGATTCTCAATGCGCTTAATAGCAAGCCTTTGCCTATCTATGGTGATGGACAGCAGGTCCGTGATTGGTTGTATGTAGGCGATCATTGTTCTGCCATTCGTGAAGTTCTAGCTAAGGGTAGATTGGGTGAGACATATAACATTGGCGGCTGGAATGAAAAGGCGAACCTAGAAGTAGTCAAAACTATCTGCAGCATTTTGGATGAATTAAAACCCCGTTTAGATGGTAAGCCTTATGTTGATCAAATCACTTACGTCAAAGATCGTCCCGGCCATGATCGCCGTTATGCAATTGATGCGAGCAAAGTAGAGCGAGAGCTTGGATGGCGTCCTGCAGAAACATTTGATACCGGTATACGTAAGACGGTGCAATGGTATTTGGATAACCCTGTATGGATCGAGGGTGTTGTGAGTGGCTCTTATCGTGACTGGTTGCAAAAGCAATATAACTAATCATTCAAGAAATCTCTCAATAATCCCAATGAAAATAATCGTTTTTGGAAAAGATGGTCAACTAGGCAAAGCCTTTCGAGGCTTGTTTGATAGCATTCTCTCTGTATCTTCTTGCGATGACTTAACTGTTGCTTATGCTGGTCGCGCCGAATGTGACTTAAGTGATGCAGCAGCTATTACTCATGTCCTGGATAATTTTCAACCAGATTTAATTATCAATGCATCTGCTTACACGGCAGTCGACAAAGCGGAAACTGAAGTTGATCTTGCCTATGCGATAAATGCCAGGGCGCCTGAGGTGATGGCTCAGTTTGCCGCAAAACATGGCGCTACCTTTTTACATTATTCAACGGACTATGTTTTTGATGGCAGTAAGTGTGGCTCTTATGTTGAGGATGACCTCCGTAACCCTTTAGGTATTTACGGAAAAAGCAAAGCAGCTGGCGAAGAAGCCATCGCCAAAGCTTTTGAGAAATCTACAAGTGGGCAATATGCCATTTTTCGCACAAGCTGGGTTTATGGTGATGGCGGAAATTTTATTCGGACGATTTTACGTTTGGCTAAAGATCGTGAAGAGCTCAAAATTATTCATGATCAACATGGCGTTCCCACGAGCGCTGATTGGCTTGCAAGAGTGAGCTTGAGTCTAGCCTTAAGTAATAAGTGTGAATTAAACAAGTTCCCATCGGGCATTTATCACACCGTTCCCGATGGTGAGACAACTTGGCATGGTTTAGCCTGTTTAGCTGTGCAAAGTGCCCTTGATGCGGGCGTTGCTTTAAAAGCAAGCCCTTTAACAATTAAGCCAATTTTAGCGGTGCAATATCCTTTGCCTGCTCCTAGGCCGATGAACTCACGCATGGAAACGTCTAAATTAAAGAGCGCATTGACTAAGCAGTTGGCTGATGGTTATAGCTCTTATAATGACGCAACAGATGCCTCAGTCTTTCCTGCATGGGATGTAATGGTTCAAGGGTATGTGGCCAAATTGGCTGCAGAGGGTTTAATTTAATTCTTTCCGCATATGGGTTTTGATTGCGGTGACATAAGGTGAATTTGCAATGACGGTAAATCGTAAGGGTATTATTTTGGCAGGTGGGTCTGGAACCCGTTTATATCCTGTTACTCAAGCAGTTTCTAAACAGCTGATGCCGGTATATGACAAGCCAATGGTCTACTACCCCTTAACCACCTTAATGCTTGCTGGTATTCGCGATATTTTGCTGATTTCTACGCCACACGATACTCCGCGTTTTGCCGAGCTCTTGGGCGATGGTTCTCAATGGGGTCTTAATATTGAATATTGCGTACAACCTTCTCCAGATGGTTTGGCACAGGCTTTTACTCTTGGTAAAAATTTCGTTGGAAATAATCCAAGCGCTCTAGTACTTGGTGACAATATTTTTTATGGCCATGAGCTAGTGGATCAACTTAATAGTGCTCATGAAAGAAGTGTAGGTGCTTCTGTATTTGCTTATCACGTCAATGACCCAGAGCGCTATGGGGTAGTGGAGTTTGATAAGGACTACAAAGCACTTTCAATTGAAGAAAAACCCGTCAAGCCCAGAAGTAACTATGCGGTAACGGGTTTATATTTTTACGATAATCAAGTTTGTGATATTGCCTCATCTATTAAACCTAGTGCACGAGGTGAGCTTGAGATTACCGATGTCAATCGTGTATATCTAGAAAATAATGAACTCAGTGTGGAGATCATGGGTAGAGGATTTGCATGGCTTGATACGGGTACTCATGATTCACTATTGGATGCTGCAGGATTTATTGCAACATTGCAAAAGCGCCAAGGCTTAATGGTTGCTTGCCCAGAGGAAATTGCTTATCGCCAGGGCTGGATTAATGCCGAGACGGTGCAAAAAGTAGCCGCACAATTAAGTAAAAATAGTTATGGTCAGTATTTGAGCAAAATTCTCAATGAGCTCAATACCTCTGCACAACCAATTTCTCTCTCTCATAAGAAGGTGGGTTAATGTCAGTTAATCTATCTCATCCTAAACTTCAACTTACCGCTACAGCAATTCATGATGTGTATATTGTTGAGCCTAAGGTATTTGGTGATGAGCGAGGCTGGTTTACCGAGTCCTTCAATGCACAAGATTTCGCAGATGCAACAGGCTTGAATGTTCAATTCGTTCAAGATAACCATTCATTTTCTCGTCAATGGACGTTGCGTGGTTTGCATTATCAATTAGAGCAAACCCAAGGTAAGTTGGTCCGTGTAGTAGCTGGTAGCGTTTTTGATGTCGCTGTAGATATCAGAAAAGATTCGCCAACGTATGGCAAATGGGCCGGTGTTGAGCTAAGCGCTCAAAATCATCGTCAACTCTGGATTCCTGCGGGCTTAGCCCATGGATTTTTGGTCCTGTCGGAAACTGCCGAGTTCTTATACAAAACCACTGACTACTATCACCCGCAAAGTGAGGCATGCTTAGCTTGGAATGATTCTACCGTTGGCATAGAGTGGCCATTACCTTCTGGCATTTTGCCTAATATGAATGCCAAGGATGCTGCTGGCTTATCGTGGGATACGGCTCCAAAGTTTTAGTGGTTTTCTAAAAGATAAGATAATGCTTGGATGAGCAACTTATCTGCCCACCATCCCAAAATCTTATTAGTCAAACTTTCCTCCTTGGGGGATGTATTGCACAATTTACCAATTGTGTGGGACCTGCGTCAGCGCTTGCCGAATGCGCAAATAGATTGGGTAGTCGAGGAGGGTTATGTTCATCTGCTCAAACCTTTACTTTCTAAAGAGGGATTTAGAGGTATTGATCGCATCATTCCCTTTGGCCTTCGCCGTTGGAAAAAAAACTTATTCAGTGTTCAGACCTGGAAGCAGTTTTTTGCTTTTAGAAAGCTCCTGCGCCAAAGTGCTTATGACGTCATTATTGAGACCCAGGGCTTATTAAAATCCGCCTTAGTTTGTGCATTGGCTAAGAAAAGTCCTGATGCCGTAGTTGCGGGCCTGGCTAATGCAACGGAGCATTCGGGCTACGAGCCTATAGCCCGTTATTTTTACAATCAATCCGTACAGGTACCAACCCAATGTCATGCGGTAGATCGTTCCCGCAAGGTGATGTCATCCGCATTGAATTTGCCATCATTAAGTCGTATAGAAGCCCCCCAGTTTTATCCTCTATCATTTGCGAATGACCTCCAAGTAAGCTCGCTTGAGGGTTTACATCAACCCTATGTTTTATGCTTTCATTCAACGGCCAGGGAAGCTAAACGCTGGTCTAACGAAAATTGGATTGCTCTCGGACAAGAAATTGCCAGTCGTGGTCTTCAAATAGTGTTGCCCTGGGGTAATGCTGTAGAGAAGGCGGTGAGCATTGAACTTGCGGCTCAGATTCCGGGCTCGCTGGTGCCTCGGGCATTCTCAATAGAAGAGGTATTCTCCATCATTTCTGGCGCGGCCCTAACGGTTGGCGTAGATACTGGATTGACGCATTTAGCTGCTGTCTTGGGTAGGCCAACAGTGGAGATTTACTGCGATTCCCCTCTTTGGAAAACCGAAGGATATTGGTCAGAAAATATTTGTAATTTGGGGGATATACAAGCTCCTCCAAGTTTAAGCGAGGTAATTGTTGCCTCACTATCTTTGCTCAATAAATCAGGCGTTCAAACCTAGCGTAATAAAGCGTTAATGGCTAGCAAGTCCTCGTCAGATAAAGTTGAGGCGCTAGCTTTCAGTCGAAGGGCATTGAGAACGGTGTTGTATCGTGCTTGCTGCAATTGTGAGCGAGTGGTAAATAAAGTATCTACCGCGATCAATACATCAATATTAATTAAAGTCCCCACCTGGAATCCGAGTTTGCTAGATTCCACAGCAGACTCGGAGGAGCGCTCAGCGGCTTCATAGGCTTTGACACTAGCCAATCCACCATAAAAACCTGTAAAAGCCGCGCGCGTATTTTGTGCTGCAGTTCGGCGGGCATTGTCATAGTTCGCTTTGGCTGCATCAAGCAACGCAGCGTTTTGTCGAATGACTGAGCTATTAAATCCGCCCGACACAAGTGGAATAGTCATTTGCAAGCCCAAGGTATTGTTATATACATTGGTTTGTGAGGGTTGATAGCTATTGGGGGTACCGTTAGAAGTGTTATATCCACTAGTCCCAACCAAATTGACTGATGGGTAATTTAAAGCCTGTGAGGCGCGATAGGTGCTCTCAGCCAAACTCACTGAGAGCTGGCCTGCAAGCACTTTAAAGTTCGCTGCCTCGGTTTGGTTAACCCAATCATCTAATGTTTGGCCAGGAGGTAATTGCGGATTTACGCTGTCAGCAATAGGGTAGCCTTTGCTATCCTTGCTCTTACTACGTGGATCTTTAAGTACGCCATCAATTTTTGCTTCTTTAAGCAGGGGTTTTAATGGTCCAACTGGATGGCCGACCAATTGCTCCAATACCCCCTTTTTTACTACCAGATCTGCCTGTGCAATGACTTCTTGGGAGCTCGTTAAATCATAGCTTGCTTGGGCAGTATTTACATCCACAATGGTTGCTAAGCCAGCATCAAACTTTGCCTGAGCAACATCTAGCTGTTGCTTGATAAGGGTTTTCTTATTGCGATAAAGGGCGACGTTATCTTGGCTGGTGAGTGCATCAAAGTAAGCTTGCGTTACTCGTAGAATCAAATCTTGCTGCGCCTGAAAGAAATTCATATCAGCAATTTTGGTATTTAGATCGCCTTGCTTAAATGCTTCTAAGGCAGCGATGTTAAAGACTGGCTGGGTTAAGGTTACCGTGTAGTTTTTCTGATCAAAAACCCTTGAATTGCCTGATCCTGCAGCCACTACAGTACTGCCTACACCATGCTGATAGTAGCGGGTTCCGCCTGGGGTTGCATTTGCTTGGGGGAGTAGCAAAGACAAGCCTTGCCAAAACAGCTCTTTGCTAGCCTGATAGTTAAAGCGAGCAGCATTTAAAACCGGATCGCTAAAGGCGGCATCCTGATAAAGCTCAATCAGATCGCTTAATTGACCTTGGCTTCGTCCAGCATCTTTATTGTTATTTAAATAAGAGGGCGTTGCAGTATTGGGTACTGCTAATTTAGTGGGATCAATCAGCTGTGGCGGCTTATCAAGACCAATGAGGGATTGAGCGTTCAGAGGCGTTGGCAGTGAAGAGGGTGCGCCACTTGCGCTTTGTGCAAAAACATCCAAGGTCACAGTATTGATGGCGAGCGCCTGACTCAGGATTAAACCAAAGGTAGTTAGTTTGGAGAGGCAAAGGCGCACTGGAGTCATCTAAATCGGATACTTTTCTATGTGGCATGAAGTTTAAGGCCAAATCGCACAAACTGCCTATTTGTGGGTAATTTTCTCAATTCTGCTTGTTCTGCTGTTCTGCCTATAAAATTCAGAACATGGATATTATTTTGATCATTAAAGCAGTCATTCTTGGGGTGGTAGAGGGCTTAACGGAGTTTTTGCCGATCTCTAGTACAGGTCACCTGATTTTGGTGGGGGATTTGCTCAATTTCAATGATGACAAGGGCAAAGCCTTTGAAGTCATTATCCAGTTCGGTGCAATTTTGGCGGTTTGCTGGGAGTTTCGAGAAAAGCTCCTTAGGGTAGCCTCATCACTAACGACTAGCGCCATTTCTCGACGCTTTGTTTTGAACCTGATTATTGCTTCGATTCCAGCGATGGGATTGGGTTTTGTATTTAGCAAATCCATCAAGGCTGTTTTATTTGCACCGATTCCAGTGGCTACCGCTTTCATAGTGGGCGCTCTTGTTATTTTTTGGGCTGAACGACGCCAGCAGCACTTAAGTCCATCCGAAAGAAATATTCACACCGTAGATGATCTGACCTATCTTGATGCATTAAAGGTGGGCATAGCTCAATGCGCTGCCTTGATTCCTGGCACATCTCGCTCTGGCGCTACGATCATTGGTGGCATGTTGTTTGGTCTGCCTCGTGCAGTTGCGACTGAATTTTCTTTCTTTTTGGCGATACCTGTCATTGGTGGGGTAACAGCTTATGAACTCCTTAAACTATGGCAGTCTCCTGTTTCATTTTCAGGGGGGTTCGGCATAGTAATTTTGATTGGTTTTATCGCTGCTTTTATTTCCGCTTTTGTTTGCGTGCGTTGGTTACTTCATTATGTCGCGCGCCACAATTTTGTTCCTTTTGCGTGGTACCGAATCGTCTTTGGTTTACTGGTTTTGTTTAGTGCATATAGTGGTTTAGTGGCTTGGTCACATTAATTTAAAAATCAGAATTTAACTTGTACTCAATAGATTGAGAAATAGATAATGGATGCTTCAATTGATGCAATTACCAACAATATTCAGCTGGCCTTAGCCCCGGTATTTTTATTGACTGCGGTCGCTACTCTGCTTAATGCTATCTCAACTCGCCTTGCTCGTTCAGTTGATCGAATGCGCTCTATTTTGCAGAAAATTCAAGATGGTCATATTACTGATGAGCCGACCTTAAATCGGATGCAAATTGAGGCTACCGAAGCTAAAAGACGGGGGCGTTTATGTACAGTCGCCATTTTCTTTGATGTACTCAGTGGCATTTTTATTTCTTTAACGGTTTTAGAGCTCTTTTTCTTTCAAGCTGGAGCAGTACGCTCTTTGCAAACCAGTTTTGTTATTTGGACTTTTGTTCTTGGCTTGATGTCTTTTATGACATCCTTGTCCATTATTTTGGGTGAACTGGTTTATGCATATTATTCAGCTGGTTGGTATGTTGCTCCAAGGAAGTAAGTTTTTATAACAATTGAACGCACAAGTGAATTTAAATAGAACTGACCGCATTCGCTCTTTTGTCTTGAGGGCTGGGAGAACGACTGCTGGACAACAACGGGCAATTGAAGAGTTGGGTCCGCAGTTCTTGTTACCCTTTCAAGAAACGCAGCTCAATTTGCAAGAAGCTTTTGAGGGTTCTGACCATCCCAAGATTTTAGAGATTGGTTTTGGCATGGGTGAGACCACTGCAAAGATTGCAGCCTTGCGGCCAGAGGATGATTTTCTGGCGATTGAAGTGCATCCACCAGGTGTTGGCGCGCTCCTAAAATTGATTGGCGAGCAAAGTATTTCCAATTTAAGATTGATTCGCCACGATGCAGTAGAAGTTTTAGAAAAAATGATTGCGCCCAATTCTTTAGATGGCATTCATATCTACTTTGCCGACCCTTGGCATAAGAAACGCCATCACAAGCGTCGCTTAATTCAGGCGGAATTCGTTCAGCTTCTAGTGTCCAGGTTAAAGCCGGGCGCCTATCTGCATTTAGCGACTGATTGGCATAACTATGCCGAGCAAATGCTCTTAGTTTTAAATGCGCAAGCCTCACTTCAAAATACTGCAACCACTCAGGTACAGATTGAAACTTTTCAGGTTGCCGATACTGCGAAGAGCGATGAGACTTCAAAAGAATTTAAACCCACGCTTGATCAGTTGAGTGGTCTACAAGCAGGCTATGCCGAGCGTCCTGCATATAGACCGATTACGAAATTTGAAAATCGTGGCTTAAAACTTGGCCACGGTGTTTGGGATTTGGTTTATAAAAAACTTTAAGAAATACGGACTTTAAAGTCCAATGCAAACATATTTCATCTCGAGGTATTCATCCATTCCAAAGACGCTACCTTCACGTCCCATGCCAGATTGTTTGATGCCTCCAAAGGGGCCAACCTCATTAGAAATGATTCCAGAGTTGACGCCCACAATGCCGTATTCCAAACTTTCAGCAACTTTCCAGATGCGCCCAATATCGCGACTATAGAAATATGAAGCTAGTCCAAACTGACTGCTGTTCGCTAGCTTAATAGCCTCTTCATCATCATCAAATGGAATGATTGGTGCTACTGGGCCAAAAGTCTCCTCATAAGTAATGAGCATGTCGCTAGTGACATTAGCTAGAATAGTGGGCTCATAAAAAGTTCCGCCCAATGCAGAGCGCTTACCACCTGCTACTAATTTGGCGCCCTTACTGAGGGCATCAGCAACATGCCTTTCCACTTTTTCTAGGGCCGCCGCTTCTATTAATGGGCCTTGGGTAACACCAGCCTCTAAGCCATTACCTACTTTGATTGCTTCAATAGCTTTGGCAAACTTTTCGACAAAGAGATCGTGAACTTTTTTGTGAATATAAAAGCGATTTGCACAAACGCAGGTTTGACCGGAGTTACGATACTTCGATGCAATCGCACCTGCAACAGCCGCATCAATATCAGCATCTTCAAAAACGATAAAAGGAGCATGCCCTCCTAGTTCTAAGGCCAACTTCTTGACCGTAGGGGCACATTGATTCATGAGAATGCGACCTACTTCAGTCGATCCTGTAAAGGAGAGGTGGCGAACCGTTGGTGATGCGCACAAAGTTTTGCCGATGGCGATCGATTGCTCGGCATCTGCAGTCAATATATTGATAACGCCTTTGGGGATGCCGGCGCGCACAGCAAGCTCGGCTAGGGCCAGGGCTGATAAAGGGGTGAGTTCTGCAGGCTTAATAACGATCGTGCAACCAGCAGCCATTGCAGGGGCAATTTTGCGGGTGATCATCGCAATTGGAAAGTTCCAAGGAGTAATCGCAACGCATACCCCAATGGGTTGTTTTAATACCATGAGGCGTTTATCGCTCCAGGTGGTAGCAGGAACAATCCCAGCCACCCGCTTTGCTTCTTCGGCAAACCACTCTACAAAAGAAGCTCCATAGGCTACTTCACCAATAGATTCAACTAAAGGTTTGCCTTGTTCTAGAGTCATCAAGAGGGCAAGGTCTTGAGTGTTGGCAGTAATGAGATCAAACCATTTGCGCATGATGGCTGAGCGCTCTTTACCGGTTTTCGCGCTCCACGCTGGAAGCGCCCCAGCTGCAGCAGTAATAGCTTGCTCAGCTTCGCTTGCATCAAGATTCGCAACGTTAGCAATCATCTCATTGGTTGCCGGGTTATTTACTATAAATTTTTCACCTGAGGCTGCTGTAACCCAATTGCCGTTAATAAAGGCCTCTTCTTTAAAAAGACTAGGGTCTTTCAATTGCTGACGAATATCAATCATTTGCATGTTTTGCCCATATGGTGGTGTATCGGAAGATTTTATCCCTCAAAATTTTCTTATGCTTCATCGCGTGTTGATGACGGATGTAGATAAGAAAAAACCCCTGGTTCCGCAAGGGAACAGGGGTTAATGAGGGCTATAAGTTTGTAAGAATTATTAAGCCATGCTTATCCAGCCTGAATCTCTGTGCTGCGTAGCTGTTGGGCTAAAAGGTCGAGCACGCCATTAACGTACTTATGCCCATCAGTGCCACCAAAGGTTTTTGCCAGCTCGACAGCCTCATTAATGGCTACTTTATAAGGCACCGAAAGATCGATCGCAAGCTCATAAGCGCCAATCAATAATGCAGCATGCTCAACGGGCGAAAGCTCATTAATAGGGCGATCTAAAGCGGGCGTGATAATTCCTTCAAGCTCATCGGTGCGCTCTAGGACGCCATTAAAGATGCCCTGAAAAAGATCTAATTGACAACGACGAAATCCTGGATCTTCACCCAATTGTTTAGCGATAGCTGCAGCACTAGGGATGCTGCCAGCACGGCGCATTACGAGACTTTGATAGACCCCTTGAAGGGCGTATTCACGAGCGCGACGACGGGGAGTCAGGGCGCGTTTTGGTGCCGCTGGCTTCCCATCTTTACTGGCTTCGGGATTTAAAGGACTTGTACTGTTTTTGGACATGGAATTCTTTATTCTTCTGTTGGATGAATTTCGATATCAATATCGGGAGTGAGTGCTAGAGCTAGGTTCGCCATTTCAACGACAGCCTTAGCGCAGTCTGCACCTTTAACGTTTACGCGCACTTGAGCTTGTTCATCAGTCTCACAGGTAAGTACGCCATTAGCAATAGGTAGGCCTGATTCAATAGAGATACGCGTAATGCCGGAAGCAGATTCATTGGAGACCAATTCGAAGTGATAGGTTTCACCACGAATGACTGCTCCTAAAGCTACTAAACCATCAAATTCGCCAGTCTCCACTAGTTTTTGCAGGGCAAACGGAATCTCGAGAGCGCCAGGAACGGTGACCAGTTTGATATCTTGTTGCGCTACGCCCAAGGCGATGAGTTCCTCGATGCAGGCTTTGCTTAAAGCAACGCAGTGCTCTTCATTAAAGCGAGCTTGGACGATACCAATTCGGAGGTCTTGGCCATTCAGATCGGCTTCTAAAACGCCCACATAGTTATTGTGATTTGATGTAGTCATGGTTATTAATGGAGTTTGTTAGATAGGGTAAAAGGTTCATAACCCGTTACCTCTAATTTGTAGCCCGACAGGCTTGGGACAGGGCTTGGATTTGCCAAGAGGCGCATTTTCCCGACACCGATATCTTTCAAAATTTGTGCGCCAATGCCATAACTTCGAAAATCGGTCTTACGCGCCAATGGCTCGGTTGCGGTATTGGGGCTGGTGTTGTTTAGCTTATTAAATTGGGCTAACCAATCAGCATCACTTGGGGCGGCAACACCAGAAGCATTCAGTAATACAGCGACCCCAGCTGGTGAAGCGGCGATTTTTTGTAAAGCTTGAGCAAGTGGCCAAGAGTGGGTACTCTCATGGGCATCTAAGAAGTCCAATACCGTTACTGGCTCATGGACTCTGACTAAAGTTTCCTCTGTTTCTGAAGGCTTCCCATGTACTAGGGCAATATGAATGCAAGAGCTTGGGGTATCGCGATAAATAATCCCTTGAAACTTTCCCCAAGGGGTAATGAATTCGCGTTGACCTTCACGCACCACAATGCTTTCATGTTGGCTGCGGTATTGAATGAGATCGGCAATGCTGCCAATCTTTAATTGATGGGTTTTTGCAAATTCAAGCAAGTCCGGCAAACGGGCCATACTGCCATCGTCTTTCATAATTTCACAAATCACGGCAGTAGGTGAGCAACCCGCCATAGCAGCTAAATCACATCCAGCCTCGGTGTGACCAGAGCGGATCAAGACGCCCCCAGGTTGAGCCATTAACGGAAAGATGTGTCCTGGTTGCACTAGATCATGGGGCTTTGCGTGCGGTGCCACTGCTGCTTTGATGGTATGGGCACGATCTGCAGCAGAGATACCGGTAGTGACTCCACTAGCTGCTTCTATCGAGACCGTAAAGTTGGTGCCCATTGAAGTGCCATTATCTCTGACCATTAAAGGGAGATTGAGTTGTTGGCAACGTTCACGGGTAAGGGTCAGACAAATTAATCCACGACCGTATTTAGCCATGAAATTGACTGCTTCAGCGCTGACATGGTCAGCGGCAAGTACTAAATCACCCTCATTTTCACGATCTTCTTCATCAACCAGGATCACCATCCTGCCTGCGCGCATCTCTGCAACGATTTCTTCGGTAGAAGCGAGTTTATTTGGCATAGCCTGCTATTTTAAGCGCAGGAGGGGTCTGGCGTGGTGACTGCACCATCTTTTTACCCAATGCCCACTCTTTCTGACAAAAGTCGAGGAATAAAGACCTTTATCGCCTTTTTAAACCTCTAGAAAATACCTTATGCCTGAAATGAGTAAAAAACATCACTGTGATGAAGCGGCATCTATGGGATTTATCTTGCTAGAAGTACTCATCGCGATGGGGTTGATTACAACTAGCTTTATGACCGCAATGACTTCCTATCAGTCTTTGGTTCTACAGTGGGGTCAACTACAGGATAAAAGAGCTCAAATCAGAAAAGAGTGGGATCAGATTGAGATGGATCGTATACAACCAGTGGGGGTAGCAAATGAACTTATTGGAGTGTCAAGTAGGCCTCGCTTTGGGTCTGATTCTGGTAAGTCCAATATTGCAAACCAGCTCAGCGATTATCGCTAAGCAATTGGAATATGAGAAGGTTCAATTGCTCACTGCAGAAGCAGATCGTGCTTTGGAGTTAATTGGGCGCGCTATTCGAATGGCTGGCTATCAAAATAGTGCAACGTATTCTGAGGGTATTAAAGAGGGCATTAAAGAAAGTAAGAAAGTCGACGACTGGATCGAGATTTTGAAAGGTCAAGGCTTACACGGTTCAGATTCCATTTTTGTCAGACATGAACTTTCTGATGGATTGGATTTGGATTGCCTTGGAAATGCCTTAACGGTAGATCGTACTGAAAATCATTTGGCCTACCAAGGTTTCTTGGTGAGTCGACAGGCCTTTGTCCAAAAGGGATCAGAGATGCATGGAGGGTCATTAATTTGCCAAGCTCTTGATCGTCATGGGCGCTTACAAAATATCCCCCTCATGGATGGGATACAACACTTATCTGTGTATGAGCTCCCTGCTGTTTCAGGCTTGCAACGCATATTGAGAGTGAAGTTAAGAATAGCTGATGGACATTTGCTTGAGCGAGATTTTGAGCGCACTTTTGCTACCCGAAATCTACTGTGATTATTGCTTGGGTTTTATCTGTTCTGGTTTTATTTTCTTCTCTCATCGTTTATTTGGAGAGAATGACCGCGCTTGAAATCATCACTGTCCATACCTTGCTTGAGTCACAAAAGGAATTCATGAATGCTGAGAAGGCGCTTTTTGAGTGCGAGCAATATTTGTCAGATATTTCAGCTTTAGAAAATAACCCTTGCTATATAAAATCAGCGGGAAAAAATCTCTGGCTACTCTCAACGAAACAAAAACCGCAGTTAGAGGTATTAGTTGCTTTAGATGGGGATAGCGGTATTGCTACGCGCTTAAATTGGCGTCAAGTATTTGAGTAGCGTGATTAATCCTATTCCTCGGGGAGAGCGGGGCGCAAGTCTGATCGAGTTAATGGCTGTTATTTCAATCTTGGCCATCATGGCTGTAGCATCAATACCACTATTGAATCAGCAAATGGCTACTCGTGAGCTCGAAACTATCGCACGACGCTTCATTGCGCATGCGCACTTTGCTCGGCAACAAGCTTTAGTTTTAGGTGAAATGACCCGCATTGCCCCAATAAAAGCCAATAACTGGGATAACGGTTGGAATGTTCAAGGCAGGAATCAATATTCAAAAATATGGTTTGCTCAGGGGCCTATTTATCCTGTTTACCTTAAAGATGAGGGTAAACAATTTATAGATCCCCATTCTGGACAAAAAGGGATCATCTTTAATGCAGCTGGAGCGGCCAAAACTGGTCATGGCGGCTTTGTAGCTAACCGTTTAATTTTGGGGCATCACCATATGCCTAAATTAGAGCGCCAATTAATTTTAGGCAGTGGAGGACGTTGGAGGATATGCAATCCGCAGAACCATGTAAAGCGCTGTTATTAAAACTGTTATTTTAAGGTGCTTTAACATATGTCAATTGCTCGACAAATGAAGCGGCCCTATGAAAGGTTGTATGTTTTGAAAAAACCTCTTGTTGAGCAATTAAGGCCCGCTTTTGACCAAATAAGGGATTGGCGATAAGTTCATTGAATAGCTCGGTATATTCCCTGGGGTTTTCAGCTATAAAAAATGAATTTGGACTAAATGCTTTATCTAGCAATAGGGGGTGATCAATTAATTGAGGTGTTCCGCAGGCAGCCAATTGATAGGTGCGTTCATTTAACTCGCACGCCCAATCAATCTGTTCTGGTAGGTGAACATTTAGACCAACCATTGCGCGTGCATAAATGTAACGGTCACGGTCACGATTGAAGTTAAAGTTCTTTATGTGATTCCATCCTGGACCATCAATGAAGCCTGAATATTTTTTTGCAATTTCACTCATATAAATCATATGCTCGCGCTTGCGTGATGCAATGAGAGCAAAATTAAGATCCCGATTGATGTTTGGTATGGCGTAATAATGGCTAATATTTGCACCAAAGGGCATTAATAGGATTTGATAGCCTGAGTTAAAATAAGGCTTGTACTCTTTTCTAGTATGAAGATATCCTTTATCTCTAAAGCTGAAGTAAAAATCTACGGCATGTTTTTTGGCCCACTCTAGCCTATCTAAGAGGGGTGTGTTCTCATATTCTTCAAGCGATGAACTTAAGCCTATTAATAGGTGATCGCTTGATTTGTATCTTGCTACAGCATCCCAATTGATTCGACTCAGGAAGGCTGCGTGATCCGTTACCATTAAAACCGTAGGTTTGAATTTGAGCAGTTTCTCAGAGCCATCCTCGCCCCATGAAATTTTTTCAGTGGGTATTCCGATATAGGCAAGAGATTCCGCAATATTTGAATAAAGAGAAAATCCTGCTGGAGAAAAAAGCGAATCTGGAACCTGAATGAGTATACGTTCTTTGCTTTTATCGAGGTATAGATTTTCAAAGTATGAGCAAATTTCTGCTTTTAATTTATAACCCTGAGTAACTATTGGATCTATGCTAGATGCATAAGCCTCTTTTGACTCAAAAGTATCTTTTCGTCCCAGGGCATTTTCAGCCTCAAGAAGTACTTTAGATCGTATTTTTTTTGTCTCTTGATTCAACGAGAGGTTAAAGCATATTTTTTTTAATGATTGATTTAGCTTGAATTTGCGTTTCCGTAAATAAGAAACTATTTTGTCTTTGCGCATGCTAATGGTGTGTATAAATTAATTTGGTTTTGAGCTCTACATTTTATTCTTTAATTTTTTGATAGCCTAATGTATATTGGGGGTGCCTTTACATAAGGGTTATAAGGAGGTTTTATATTTTTACCGCCCACCCCGTTTAAAGTTAGGCTTGCTTTTATTGGGTAAGTAATTTTTAGTAAGGCTTAATGTCGTACGCGCGATCAAAAAATAACCCACTTAATTACCAAAGTAAATATCAATGATTGATGTAAATCCCTTGAAGTCAAATTTTACAAAATATAGCTTTTTAGCTTCGAGCATTTTGCTTATTTCCTGTCTTTTGGTTGGGATTTGGGCGGTTGATAACACGATTGCATTGCGAAACGTTTTGCTCGTTTTGGGGGCGATGCTATCAATTTTTTACTGGGTAAATTACCTTAAATGTCGCGCAATTCGAAATAGACTAACAATTCAAAATTTATTGCCATTGTGCTTGGTGATCTTGATGATTTTTTGGGTGATATTCCATTATTTGTTTTTATCACGATATCCGACTCAACAACTAAACGAATTAACTAGTGTTTGGACTAGAACGGCTATGGGAGTCTTACTTGGTTCTGCTACAGGTCTAATTTTACGGAATAAATTGCTGGAAATTAACTTACTCTGGGTTGCTACAGTTATCAGCTTTCTTTTCTTGATATTTCAATACATTCCTGTGGCTATACAAATGGAGACACTTCTTGTCCCTCATTTTTGGGATGGTTTTTACATCTATTCTGGCAAAATTAATGGGGTTTTAGCTGGATCAATTTTGTTAGCGGGAATAACTGGAGTCTTAATAGACTTATGGAGATCTCATATTGTGGGATTTAAAATATTGTTTGCAACCATCTGTTTCTGGATGCTCTCAACTTTTCTAACTCTATATGCCTATGTTTTTATTTTTGATACTAAAAATGGCCTAGGACTTGCTGTATTACTTTTTTTATTTTGGGCTTTTGTTGCTTCTGCTTACTCTGTAAATCAAGCAGCCAAGGGAAGATCTTTTAAGTCTCTGTTTCCCATTTTGGCCGGTATTTTTTTGATGTTCTTAGTTTTAGTAGGATTTGGTAGTCAGCAATTTAAGCGTAATGCTGGTTGGGGTAATTTTTTAGAGGATGTCAGTATTTCCGTGCAAACCAATCGGTATAAAAATTGGCAAAATATTCCTGAATTAGGTTACCCACAGACTAATAGCGGTAGAGCTGTTGCTCCAAATACATATGAGCGTGCTGCTTGGTTTAGTTTGGGCGTGGATTTAGTCCCAGAAAATCCCTGGGGAATAGGGGTGCTTGGTAATGCATTTCCAAAGCTATTAATTGACCGGTACCCGAAGCTCACAGCCCCACAATCACACTCTGGCTGGCTTGAGTTGACCTTAAGCTTTGGAATTCCAGGTTTAATTTTGACCTTAGGAGCGCTTTTAACGTCGATTTATTCCTGTGTTTTTTCAAAAGTAAGGCAGTTACATCTCGCGACGGTTGCCAGTTTAGGCGGTATGCTTATCATTCTTTATCTGGTTGGTGAGCTCAATAGTAAACATGCCATAGAAATTCTTTATTATTGGATTGCCCTCATTACAACATTGCAGTGGCAGTCTATTGAGGACAAGGCGAATTAAGAAGCGATAAAGCTAAAATTTTTGTCTAGTCATCCGCAATCGGTTTTAATAGATCCATGTATAGCGCAATTGACCACGAATTCATGTGCCAGGCTTTAGCCGAGGCAGAAAAAGCCCTTCATTTATCCAATCCCAATCCGCGAGTGGGGTGCGTGATCGTGAAGGATGGGCGGATCATCGGACGGGGTCATACCCAAAAGGTTGGTGGAGCTCATGCTGAAATTCAAGCACTGTCCAATGCTAGGGAAAACGGTTTTGATCCTGCCGGCTCAACGGTTTATGTGACTCTTGAGCCTTGTGCACATACTGGCAGAACACCCCCTTGTGTAGATGCCTTAATTAAAGCAAAGCCTGCTTTGGTGATTGTTGCAATGTCTGATCCCAATCCATTGGTTGCTGGTAAAGGTCTTGAGCGTTTAAAGACTGCGGGGATTGAGGTGCGTTGCGGATTATTAGAGGCTGAAGCAAGTGCCCTTAATCCAGGCTTTATTTCTCGCATGACTCGAGGCTTGCCTTGGGTGCGCATGAAAGTTGCTGCCAGCTTAGATGGAAAGACGGCTTTACCAAGCGGACAGAGTCAATGGATTACTGGAAGCCTTGCTAGAGCGGATGGCCATTATTGGCGCGCACAAGCTTGCGCTATTTTGGCTGGAGTTGGCACGGTGATTGAAGATGATCCTATGCTTAATGTAAGAGAGATCGAAACCGAGCGCCAACCCTGGAAAATTATCGTTGACTCTAAGTTGGTGACACCATTAAATGCGAAAGTTTTCAATCATCTTGAGCAATCAGGTGCAATCGTCGTTTGCGCAAACCTGGATTCTGCCCAGAAGCAAGCTAAAGCTAAAGCATTGGAGATGCGTGGAGTCGAGGTGGTAGTTATGGCAAATCCAGATGGTAAAGTCGACTTGCCTAAATTATTTTCATATCTCGCTACAGAACGCCAGATGAATGAAATTCATGTAGAGGCGGGATTTAAGCTCAACGGCTCTTTACTCCGAGAGGGATGTGTCGATGAGCTCTTACTGTACTACGCACCGTTTTTCATGGGCGAAGGCTTTGGGATGGTCAATGTGCCAGCATTAGCAAAGATTAATGAGCGCCAGGAGTGGAAGGTCATAGACCTCAATCTTTTAGGAGCAGACGTGCGTATGCGTTTACTCAAGAAATAATATACTCAGAACAAATCACGTGATTGAGCAAAACTATTTTTTAGTACAGCGCTGATAATTTAGCTCCTACCTCTGATACTCCTAATACCTCTAATACTCCTACTTATATCTCTATCCCTCTATGTTTACTGGAATCATTACCGCGGTTGGTCAAATTACAAACGCTCAAGCAAAAGGCGATGGTTTGCATTTGCAAGTTGAGGTGCCTCAAGGGTATTTAGACGACGTGGTCTTGGGTGACAGTATTGCCATGCAGGGCGCGTGCATGACAGCCACACAAATTGTGGGAAATACTTTTAATCTAGATATTTCTCGTGAGTCTCTAAATAAAACCGTGGGTCTAGATACGGTTGGCCCAGTCAATTTAGAAAAGGCTTTACGTTTAAATGACCGCTTAGGTGGGCATTTAGTCAGTGGGCACGTGGATGGCGTGGGTAAAGTCCTGCATTTTTCTGAAATTTCAAAAGATGCCTATGGTTCATGGTTGCTTCGCATTGAAGCTCCAAAAGAGCTTGCCCCCTTTCTAGCTTACAAGGGATCCATTGTGATTAATGGCGTTTCACTAACCGTTAATAAAACAGAAGATACCCCAAATGCTTGCGTGGTCGATATCAATTTAATTCCTCACACCTTGCAAAATACAACTCTTGGTAATTTAAAGGTAGGGGACAGCGTGAACCTAGAGATAGATTTGATTGCGCGCTATGTAGCCCGCATGTTGGAAACGCAGAGCTCGTAAACTTTACGCCGCTTACTTCTTTTGATATCGCGTAGGGTCGCTGAGCTTGGCTTGCGCAAAGCCTGCTTGTCTTAAGCGGCAAGATTCACATTCTCCACAAGCTTCGCCTAAATCATTAGCCTGATAGCAAGAAACAGTTTGTGCGTAATCTACGCCAAGCGTGTTACCTAATTGAATAATCTGCGACTTGCTCATGCTGATAATGGGCGCGTGAACTCTAAAGCGATTCTCATCATTGATGGCCTCAACCCCAGCCTTAGTAGCAAGATTGGCCATACTTTCAAATGAGGCGACATATTCAGGTCGGCAATCTGGATATCCTGAGTAATCAACGGCATTAGCGCCGTAAAAGATATCTAAACCCCCCAATGATTCTGCCCAACCTAATGCTAGGGATAACAGAATGGTATTGCGAGCAGGTACATAGGTGACAGGGATTTCTTGATCTTTGCCTGGGGTGATAGGTACGTCGATGGATGAATCTGTCAGGGCCGAGCCACCAAAGCGTGTCAGATCTAAGTTGACCACTTCATGGCGAATGACACCCATTTTTTTGGCGAGATGTTTGGCTGCCGCTAGCTCAGAAGAATGGCGTTGACCATATCCAACTGACAGTACATAAGGCGCATACCCTAAGTCTTTTGCCAATGCCAGAATAGTCGTGGAATCTAAGCCACCAGAAAATAGGATCACTGCAGGTGCATTGGGTTTGCGGGGAGCAATGTTCAGAAAGTCTGCAGAAAGCTTAGACATGGAATAAGTGGAGAGAGTTATTTGGTGGCAGCTAAAAGCTGTTGAGCGTCTTTAGCTGCATCAGAATCAGGGTACTTGGCAACGATGTCGCTAAAAGTCTTTTTAGCTGCTGCTTTATTACCACTCTCTAATTGAGAATTACCTAAGGTCAGCATTGCACTAGGAATGCGAGGATGATTTGGGTAGCGTCGAATCAGAGATTGCAATTGCGTAATCGAGCCTGCGTAATCTTTATTGGCGTATTTGGTATTTCCATCCCAATAAAGGGCAAGTGGTAAATAGGGGCTCTTTGGATATTTATTTACAAAAGCAGAAAAACCCTCATCTGCTTTTTTAAGATTGCCTGCCTGAAAGGCTTTTAAAGATTCATCATAGAGCTTTTGCTCCCCAGGCTGAACCGTGCCGCTGACACCTTCAATGGTCAGTGTGCGTGGCTCGAAGTTCCCTAGACGTGTATCGAGATCTTGATAGTAGGTTTTTTGGCTAGAAGTGAGATCTTCACCTTGCTTTTCGATTGCTTCAATCTTGCCGCGCATTTCTGCATTATCTTGTTTAAGCTTCTCAATTTGATTTTGTAACTCAAGCTGGGTAGTGGCTAAAGATTTGCGTAAATCTAGAATAGCTTTACGTGCTTCATCATCCGAGAAAAAGGCCCATGCGCTACTAGACGCGGATAGGCAAATGAGAGCAGTACTTAAACAAAACGCTCGTGAGAGCGTTTGTTTGAAAGAGTATTGAGACTTTATCATTTAGTTAGTAATGTAAACAATATCAGCGCGGCGGTTTTCTGCCCAAGCAGCTTCGTTATCGCCTTCAGCTTTAGGCTTTTCTTTACCAAAGCTCACGGCTTCCATTTGATCATCTGATACACCCATTAGGCTTAATGACTTGCGTACCGCATCTGAGCGTCGTTGGCCAAGCGCTAAGTTGTACTCGGCTGTACCGCGTTCATCGGTATTACCTTGGATGATAATTTTTTGTTTTGCATTAGCCTTCAGGTAGCTAGCGTGAGCAGAAAGCATTTTTTGATATTTAGCTTGTACCGTGTATTCATTAAAGTCGAAATACACGCTGCGATCATAGAGTGGGCTATCAGGATTGTTCCATGGCTGTGAGCCGAAGTTGCCACCACTACCGCCATTGCTACCATCGCCATTCACATCGTCCAACTTAACACCTGAGCAAGCGGCTAGAAGCGTTGTGCCAGCACCTAACAGTGCGAACATTGCTGCACGGCGTGTAATTAAAGTCTTCATGATCTTTCCTTTTTTCCTGCAAATTGAGTCAATGGTCAATATTATGCCCCTAAGACGCTCAAAAGTGGCTATTTGGCTAAGAAAGCATGATGTTGGAATAGGTTGGTTGGATTAAAAGGCTTTGACCTTTTAATCCATAAATGGACCCCAAGATGGCTGACGGACATCTGACCCAGGAATACTTAAGACCTGCTTAGAGTTGCCATCTACCGATACCGCTGCCAAGACACGCTTTCCGCCAACTTTGGTGGAATACAGGACATATTTACCATTGGCTGCAAAAGAAGGGGATTCATCGCTGGAACCATCCGTAAGCGCTTGAGAATCTCCCGTTGCTAGGTTGAGGATGTAAAGGCGGAATGCTCCCCCAACATTGGCAATGTAAGCTAAATATTTGCCATCTGGAGAAATGCGTGGGGAAGTCACAAATCCTTGTTTAAAGCTTACCCTTTTAGCGCCTTCAACCTGCTCACCTTCGGCACTCATGCGATAGATTTGGGGATTACCACCACGATCGCTAGTGAAATAAATGTAACGACCATCGGCAGAGTATTGAGGCTCTGTATCAATGGTAGAGCCACGAGTTAAGCGATGTAGTCCTGTGCCATCAGCATTAATGCCATAAATTTGGGTATTGCCATCCTTAGAAAGGGAAATAGCCAGTTTTTTGCCATCTGGTGACCATGCTGGTGCACTGTTATTGCCCTTTTGATTAGAAAGGGAGACACGGCGACCTGTTGCTAGTTCATGTACGTAGATGACAGGTTTACGATCTTCAAAGGAAACATAAGCCACTTTTTTGCCATCTGGTGACCATGAAGGGGAAATAATCGGTTCACCACTATTCATGGCGTTGCGAATATTTTGACCATCTGCATCGGAAATAACTAGGCGATAGCGTTTACCTTCTTTAATGACATAAGACAGTCGGGTTGAGAAGATGCCACGTTCGCCCAGTAATTTAAATATGATGTCATCGGCAATCTTATGGGCCACAGAGCGCAAGTTCTCTGCGCTGGAATTTAGATTTAAACCACCCAAGCCTTGCGCTTTACGAACATCAAATAATTTGTAATGGACATCAAATTGATTTGTGCCTGTTTGGACTACTGAACCTACTACTAGGGCATCGGCACCGCGAGCTGCCCAAGATTTGTAATTTGGAGTTCCGTCATCGCTTTCTACAGCGTTGCCATTTTCGGTATTTTTAAAGTATCCGCTACGAGCTAAATCTTGACGAATAATGTCAGTGATATTGGTCGGTAATTTGCTTTCATCCTGAAAGCGCATGACTGCGATTGGATAGAGGGATTGGCCTACCCCAGTAATCTCAATACTCATTTGTGCAAAGCTGGGCAAACTGATTGCACTCAAGGCTGCTGCACTAATGAGTAAAAGGGACTTTGTCAAAGAACGTGAGATTGTATTAATCATGTCAAATCATTTACTTAGGTTTGAGTTTAAGTTCGGGAGTTAATGTCGGAAATTGACCATTGTCGTCTTTCGGTAAGCTTTGCGTGGCATCAATGGCACTTAATACTGCTTGATCCCATGCATTATCGCCACTGCTAGAGGTCATGACTTTAGTCAAAATCGCACCATCAGGCGCTAGTTTTAATTGAATAATGGTTTGCTTATTTCCTTTAAAGGAATCGGCATTAAAGGTGATATTGGCACGCACCTTCTTGATGACTTTGTCGCTCCATCCTGGAGGTGCATTGCCGCCGCCTCCAACACCACTGCCAACAGATCCACCACTACCACCATCTTTTACAGCCATGCCCCGCAAGCTTGCAATATTGGCTTCACGTCTTTTATCTGATTCTGCGTTCGCTTTAATTTGTGCCGGTGTTAGAGCGGCTGGTTTTGCAGGCTCCACTTTCTCAACTTTTTTAGGCGTCTCAACAGGCTTTACCTTTTCTACCGGTTTAGGCTTTTCTTTCTCTTTTTCCTTCTCCTTTGGCGGAGTCGGTTTGACCGGTTTAGGCACCTCTTTTACAACTTCTTTTTTAACAGGTTTAGGCGGCTCTTTTTCAACCTTCTTTTTCTTGATCGCAATATCTGCCGCTTCTTCCTTTACCTCAGTCTTTTGCTCTGGTTCTGGCGGCGCCTCTACCTGAGGTGCGGCATCCCATAGTTCGACTTCTACCCCGGCTGGCGTACTGTTATTCCAGTTGATGCCAATCATTAAAAAAGCTAGCAAACCTAAGTGCGCAATTAGTGAAAAAGTAAAAGCACGTTTAGTACTTTCATTTTTTGTGAGATGACCTCGCGTAAGTTGTGAGTGCGAGAATTGCGCGCTAGTCATGATTTTTTAAATAAAGGGTGCTTTTATTGGCTCTTGACCGCAAGCCCAACCCGTTTTACACCATTCTCTTTTAACTTGGACATGACTTCCATGACCACTTCGTACTTAATGGATTTATCTGCTGCTAGTACGACCGGTTGTTCGGCGGAGTTCTCAGCTTGCGCCCTAGCAAAGGCTCCAAGTTCAAATTTATTTAAAGTTTGAACAGGATCACCATCTTTGCGAACAATAACGTTTTCATTGGCGTCTATTGTTAAAAAGACCGGTGGCAAAGATTGAATTTTTGCGCCCCCAACTGTTGGCAGGTTAACAACCCCTGGATTGACCATAGGCGCGGTGACCATAAAGATCACCAGCAATACCAACATCACATCAATGTAAGGCACGACGTTAATGTCGGCCATTACCCGGCGTTTAGAGGATTTTCTTAATGAGGATCCGGCCATGCTTATTTGCCAGCAGCTTGGCGCTGCAAGATATTGGTGAATTCTTCAATAAAGGTCTCAAAACGAATCGAGAGGCGGTCCACATCTGTGGCGGCACGGTTAAAAGCCACTACCGCAGGAATTGCGGCAAAAAGACCAATCGCAGTGGCTACAAGAGCTTCGGCAATGCCTGGGGCTACGGCTGACAGCGTGGCATTCTGGACGTTCGCTAGACCACGGAAGGAGTGCATGATGCCCCAAACGGTACCAAACAGGCCAATATAAGGAGAAACTGAGCCCACAGAGGCTAGAAACGGTAAATTTGCCTCCAAAGTGTCCATTTCGCGTTGATAGGTGGCTTTCATGGCTCGGCGGGCAGCATCAATTTCACGCACTTTTAAGAATTCCTGCATCCCGGCTTCAAAAATATGCTCCAAGACAGCATCACTGCGGCTATTACGCTGAGCTGCTTCTAAAAGAGTATTAAGGTCGCCACCAGACCAAAAGTCGCGCTCAAAGCGCTCGGTATCGCGCCTGACACCCCGCAAAACAGCGGTTTTCTTGAAAATGATGGTCCAAGAGGCAATCGACATCCCTAGTAATAACAGCATAACAAGCTGTACTAATAGGCTGGCATTGAGGATTAGGGAGAGAAATGAGAGGTCTTGTGTAGGGTTCATGAGGGATTTTGTATGATGTAGGTTGATTTTACTTAAGCAATCCAACTTCATCAGGATTATCACCATGTTTGACCGTCAAAACACCTTAGCCAAAACCGACCCAGAATTGTGGGCAGCCATTCAGAACGAGAATCGTCGTCAAGAAGACCACATTGAGCTTATTGCTTCTGAGAACTACACCTCACCAGCAGTCATGGAAGCTCAGGGTTCACAGTTAACCAATAAATACGCTGAAGGCTATCCTGGCAAACGTTATTACGGCGGTTGTGAGTTTGTGGACGTTGCTGAGCAATTGGCCATTGATCGTGTCAAAGCCCTGTTTGGAGCTGAGGCAGCGAATGTGCAGCCCCATTGCGGCGCTTCTGCTAACCAAGCTGTTTTCTTGGCATTCTTAAAGCCAGGAGATACCTTTATGGGAATGAGTTTGGCTGAAGGTGGTCACTTAACCCACGGTATGGCCTTAAATATGAGTGGCAAGTGGTTTAACCCAATTGCTTACGGTTTAGACAAGAATGAAGAAATCGATTACGAGCAGATGGAGCGTTTAGCTCGTGAGCACAAGCCAAAATTAATTATTGCTGGCGCATCTGCTTATTCTAGAAAAATTGATTTTGAGCGCATTGGTAAATTGGCCAAAGAAGTGGGTGCGATTTTCATGGTGGACATGGCTCACTACGCTGGTTTAGTTGCTGCTGGTGTTTATCCAAATCCAGTGCCACATGCCGACATCGTGACTTCTACAACCCATAAGAGTTTGCGTGGTCCTCGCGGCGGCATTATTTTGATGAAGGCTGAGCACGAGAAGGCGATTAATTCTGCTGTGTTCCCAGGCTTGCAAGGTGGCCCTTTAATGCACGTGATCGCTGGTAAGGCCGCTGCATTTAAAGAAGCGCAAGAGCCAAGCTTTAAGGATTATCAAAAGCAAGTTGTTGCCAATGCAAAAGCTTTGGCAGAAACATTAATTGAGCGTGGTCTGCGCATTGTTTCTGGTGGTACTGATTCCCATGTAATGCTTGTGGATTTACGTGCCAAGAAGATGACCGGTAAAGAGGCTGAGCGCGTATTGGGCGAAGCACACATTACTTGCAATAAAAATGGTATCCCTAATGACCCAGAAAAACCCATGGTGACTAGTGGTATTCGTTTGGGCTCGCCTGCAATGACTACTCGTGGCTTTAAAGAAGCAGAAGCAAAACAAGTGGCGCATTTTATTGCAGACATATTAGATAACCCGAGCGATCCAGAAAATATTGCTAAGGTTCGTACGCAGGTAGCTGAGCTTACAAAACGCTTTCCTGTTTACGGTTAATACGTAGAAAACGAGTTAGTAAAGAGTAAAGAAAGACTTCTTTGCGCTGCCCTTTTTGTCATGGCGACGATACCCAGGTGATGGATACCCGGGTATCGGATGAGGGTGACACCATTCGCCGTCGCCGTCGTTGTGCGGCTTGTGACAAACGATTTACCACTTATGAGCGCGTTGAATTAACGCTGCCTTCCATCGTTAAGAAAAATGGTAGTCGGGTGGATTACAGTCATGAGAAATTAGCCAGCTCCATCAAATTAGCCTTGCGTAAACGCCCTGTTTCTTCAGACTCTGTTGATGAATCGATCGGTCGTATCGAGGAAAAACTATTGAGCCTTGGAGAAAAAGAAATCCCCAGCGAACGCATCGGAGAATTGGTAATGCGTGAACTCAAGCGCCTAGATAAGGTTGCCTATATCCGTTTTGCTTCAGTCTATCGAAGCTTTGCGGATATTGAATCTTTTGAGAGTGCGCTTAAAGAGTTGAAGTAAGTTTTAATTCACCTATGTAGACTGGAGGGGTCTTTACAAGATGGCTTCTAAACCCTTTTTTTCTATCAGCGATAGAAGCTTTAACGATGTTCCACTTGGTTTTTTATCGCCCGCCTCCCATTTTTGAATCGTCGATAAACTGGTATTCATTGCCAGTGCAAAGACGGCTTGGCTTAAATGTGATTTGCTTCGCAATTGCTTGATTCGTTTTGCTGTCATAGGCCTCACCTCAAGATGCCGTAGAGTTATAAACTCATCCATGCTTCTTTTTGTGATTACGCCAGCTTTATGAAGGCCCTCAATAGTTCCTGTCATTTCTTCAATAATTCGACTATTTAATTTATTTGTCATGATTCATTAGTTCCTTTAATTCCCCGGCCAGAATTAAGACCTCTATATCTTGATCGGAAAGATGTAAGAGTCTTTTTGCTACCTCCTGCAGATAAACGAGTTCATTCTCGGTAATATTAGACTTTTCATTTTTTTCAAACCCAAAAAGAAAAAACCATTTATTTAGAAATTGACTTGCGACTATCGTTCGGGTACCAGATCTTTTACCTGCGCCCGGCATTGCAATTCTCTTTTTGAGTATATGCCCACCAAGGCTTGCATCTATCAGGCCATTCTCAATTTCCTCTACTGCTTGCAATAAATCATCATCCTTTAATTCTGTTTTATTCATCCACTTTGAAAAAGATTTTGTCTTAAATACACGATTTTTTCTCATCAAAAAACTATACCACTCGGTACGTTACTTAAATAGTAACCTTTTTTCCAGCAATGAGAAAGGGCTGCAAAAGCAGCCCTTTATTTGGTGGATTGAAGTGAAATTAATTCAATACAGCAAAAATAGAAGTCGTAATATCTTCAACGCTACCAGTACCAGCTACTTTGCGATAGGCAGGTGCTTTTACCTTATCGGCAGGATTGCTTTGAGTTGCCCAGCTTGAGTAGTATTCAACTAATGGGCGAGTTTGATCGTTGTAGACCTGTAAGCGTTTGCGAACCGTTTCTTCTTTGTCGTCATCGCGTTGGATTAAATCTTCCCCGGTAACATCATCTTTGCCTTCAACCTTTGGGGGGTTGAACTTCACATGATAGGTGCGACCTGAAGCTGGATGAACTCGGCGACCGCCCATGCGATCAATGATGGCCTCAAATGGGACGTCGATTTCTAATACATAGTCAATTGGAACGCCTGCATCTTTCATCGCTTGCGCTTGAGGAATCGTTCTTGGAAAGCCGTCAAATAAGTAACCTTTGCTGCAATCAGGTTGTGTGAGGCGATCTTTAACCAGTCCAATGATGATGTCATCAGAAACTAAGCCACCTGCATCCATAATTTTCTTGGCTGCAATACCGAGTTCAGTTCCGGCTTTAACGGCAGCGCGCAACATGTCGCCTGTCGAAATTTGTGGAATGGCAAATTTTTCGCAAATGAACTGAGCTTGTGTTCCTTTGCCAGCACCTGGTGCACCAAGCAGAATCAACCGCATTATTTTCCCCTTTGAAGACCTTTGATTGTCCCGTATTTTGTCAGCATCTTAGACATCTGATCCCTAGGATTATCCCCAAGAAAGCGACTTATTCTAATTTGACGAAGAATTGCCTAATATTAGCCTTACGCGCTCTAGGTCTTGGGCAGTGTCAACCCCTGCTGGTGGGGCTTTCAAGGTTGTATGAACGGCAATTTTAAAGCCATTCCAGAGGGCGCGGAGCTGCTCTAAGGCCTCGGCCTGCTCAGGCGGGGCTGGTTCAAGACGGGTATACGCGTGTAAAAATTCAGCTCGATAGGCATAAATGCCCAGATGGCGAAGATGGCTTTGTTTAGTCTTGGGATCGGGGTCCCGCACAAAAGGGATGGCGGCTCTTGAGAAGTACAGGGCCTCACCTAAGCGATTGAGAACGACTTTGACAACGTTTGGGTTATCGATTTCAGAAGCATCGCTAATAGGTACGGCGACAGTGGAAATAGCGCACGATGGGTTATTGGCTAAAGCTTGAGCCACCTGATTAATGAGTTCGGGTGGAATTAAAGGTTCGTCACCTTGTACATTGACCACTAAGGTACTTGGTGGAAGTTTGAGTTGTTGGGCTACTTCAGCAATGCGATCGGTACCAGTAGGGTGATCAGGGCTAGTGAGCAGACATTCGATGCGATGCTCATCACAAACTGCTTGAATTTCAGGTGAATCTGTTGCTACCACCACGCTTTGAGCGAGAGATTGTTTGGCGCGTTCCGCGACTCGGATCACCATGGGTTTGCCGCCAATATCCGCTAAGGGTTTGCGTGGCAAACGCGTAGAACCCAGTCTGGCTGGAATAACTACCAAAAAATCCGGTATCAACGTGGTGTCAACACTCATTTTCTGGATATTGCCTTAGGCAATTTCTTCGGCAGATAGTGAGCGTGCTTCATCAACCATCATGACGGGAATATCGTTACGAATTGGGTAAGCAAGACGGTCTAATTTACAAATCAGCTCCTGCTTATCAGAATCTAAATGCAGTGGGCTTTTGCACAAAGGGCAGACCAAAATTTCGAGTAGACGTTTGTCCATATTCTTCCGTATTGATGAAGTGCAGCGTTGCAAAGTGCAGTGTTACAAAGTGTAGCGCTTGGGATCAGGTCTTTGTAGAATAGATTCCAACCACTGCGCCAATGATTTGGGAATTTCAAGTTCCATGGGCACTACCCAAATGCGACTGTCGGTAATGTCCACGCATTTTACGGCATCCTTTTCTGTAATCAGGATGCATTGCGCAGTAATGGAGGTAAAAAATTCGGCCGTATAAGTACTGTGATCTGGCAGTGGAATGCATTTGCCATGAATACCCAATTTTTGTAAATCATCAAAAAAGCGCTGAGGATTCCCAACTGCGGCGACAGCGGTAATGTCATTTGGTAAGTATGTGTTGGCAATCTCTTGAAGACTCTTTGTGTTGTGAGTTTCATGAAGTTGATAGGGGGTACCCAAAGTTCCGCTTAAAGAAAAAGCGCGTCGACCTAAGAAATACTCATCGATCACGCCCTTGGCTGGAGCGCCCGTCATCAAAGTAGCATCTCGCTCACGGGTAGCAGGTTCGCGTAAGGGGCCGGCAGGCAATAAAAAGCCATTGCCCTCACCACGCTGGTCACGAACAACAAACTCAATGTCACGACCACCTTCTCGCGCAGGCCAGCGTTTCATACTGTTGTGTTGCAAACCATCGTCGCTGATGATCACATCGACTGTTGGTGAATGTTGCAATAGCGCTTGAATACTTATATTTCGCTTGGGAAATACCCAGATCGGAAAATGATCCTCAGTGCGCTTTGCTATCAGGACGGGTTCATCCCCAACAATGCTGGGGTTGGAGTAAGAATGCACTTGCAAAGGCTGTGATTGTGCATCGGCACCATAGCCCCTGCTAATAATTCCGGGCCTATAGCCCATGTTCGATAGACACTGCGCAAGCGCAATCACAATTGGGGTTTTGCCAGTTCCTCCCACGCGGATATTGCCCACAATGATGATGGGTACATGTGCAGCCTCCTGTTTGCCCAGATCAAGATCGACAATCAGGTTGCGAGTGCGAACAATCAAGCCATATGCTTTGGACAAAGGCCAGAGCAGCAGGCTTGTAGGACCGCGTCGCTCCCAAAATTTGGGAGCTTGACGGCTCAATTTTGGAGATTTGGTTGTGCTCATTTTCTCGTTTGACTGCTAAACACAATATTTGAGAGGTTGGCATCGCGCGCAGCTTCTAAGGCACTCATGACTGCTTGATGAGGCGCTCTTGCATCGGCATCAATATTGACTTGAATATCTTTATCAGAACTGCTGAACTGGCTTTGCAATTGTATGAGTGCATTGGGCAGTTCAGAGCGATCAGTGAGTTTGCCGTTGATAGCGTAACGACCGTCGCGACTAACTGCAATATGAATTTGCTTCAGATCAGCTGGATTCTCGCTCCCATTAGCAGTGGGTAGGGTGATGGCAATTTCTTGATAGCGTGTAAAGGTGGTGGAGATCATTAAGAAAATCAAGACCACCAAAAGTACGTCAATAAACGGAATGAGATTAATCTCTGGCTCAATGGATGCCGCAGATGAGCCCAAAGAAAACCTTCTTTTTTGATGAACGCTGTTATCTAGCCAACTCATTGTGTTGATGGGTAGAGCTTTTTAAAGAGCTGACGCGTAAATTCTTCGCATTCTCGTTGACGCTGATTGGCCATCGCCCGCAGACCACGCCATGCTGCTAAAGCCGGAATAGCAATGAGCAATCCAAAAGCCGTGTTGTAAAGCGCAACAGAAATCCCGTGTGCCAACTGTTGTGGGCTACCAGAAGCCCCGTTTATTGCGCCCTGACTGCCAAAAATTTCGATCATGCCAACAACGGTGCCAAATAAGCCCAATAAGGGAGCTACCGTTGCAATTGTGGCTAAGGCACCTAAGTAGCGATCTAATTTGAGCCAGGTCGATTGTGCGGTGGCTTGAAGCTCCTCCAGAGCATTGTCTGCGTTACTTCCAAGGGTTTTTTCACTCAAAATACAGGCAAGTAGTGGGGTTGCAGGAGAAAGTTGGCTAAAACTGGTAATTTCAGAAGGCGGTGTCACTTGGCCGACAGCGGCGCGATCGGCAAGTCCGAAGGCAAGCTCTAGACAGCCCTTGGGAAAGATGTGAATTTGGCGCAAATACCAAGAACGTTCCAATACGATGGCAAGACCAATAATGGAGATGAGTAATAGGGGCCAAATAGGCCAGCCAGCTGACAGTAGGATTGAGTACATAAGCCTAGTACTTTAGCGCAATTAAAAGTGCGATTCTGAAAGGGTGCCTGTGGATAACTCTGTGCAAAACTTTTTGGCAGAGACCCCCTAAGTACTTGATTGATGGTGTTGATAGGGGTTTTTGCCTATCAAAGGCTAAAATTTGACTAAAAAATACATCATATAAATCAATGGCTTATAATCATTTTGTAGGATTTGTCAGAGATTTTGGGTCAGTAATTACTTACTTAGAGGCATTGAACCCGCTGCAAATGGGCTTCTGTGGATATTTATTACCCTCTAAGCCTTATGGCTTTGTAGATTAAGAGAAAAAATGTCGGAAATATCAAGAGAAATTCTGAGTGTTGGCGATCTCAACCGTGCCATTGCGGCCTCGTTGGAAGAGCGCTTTTACGCTGTCCTGGTGAGTGGCGAGATTTCCAATTTCAAGGCTTATGACAGCGGCCACTGGTATTTTTCTCTAAAAGATGAGGAAGGGCAGATCCGGTGCGTGATGTTTCGGGGTCGCAATTCCCAAGTCGGATTTATGCCTCAGTCTGGCGACTTGGTTGAAGTTAGCGCAAATTTAGGCATGTATGTCCCTAGGGGGGATATTCAGCTGACGATCCAAACTTTACGTCGTGCAGGCATGGGAGGGCTTTACGAAGCCTTTTTAAAGCTAAAGGCTAAGCTAGCCAAAGAAGGTTTATTTGATCTTGATCGTAAGCGGGATATTCCTACGCACCCTCGATCCATTGGCATCATTACTTCACCACAAGCTGCTGCATTAAAAGATGTTTTAAGTACGCTTGCCAGAAGAGCGCCCCATATTCCCATTGTGATTTATCCAACGCTAGTGCAAGGACCTGATGCACCTGCAGGAATTATTTCAGCATTAAAGGCTGCCGAAAAAGAAAATGCAGTTGATGTGATTTTGCTGGTGCGTGGCGGTGGCAGTATTGAAGACCTTTGGGCTTTTAATGATGAGAAGCTCGCTTATGCGATTTCGCAATCGCCTATTCCGATAGTCAGTGGTGTTGGTCATGAGACCGATGTCACTATTGCTGATTTTGTAGCGGATTTACGCGCTCCTACGCCTACTGGCGCAGCCGAGCTTGCAGCTCCTCGCAGAGATCAAATGCTCCAAGAGCTCGATGCCATCATGCAAGCTTCGCTCCAAAGGGTAAATCAGCGAGTAGAGCGCGAGGCACAAACTTTAGATCAGCTTGCCTTAAGACTAAGTCATGCCTTGCCCAATCCAGACCGTATGCGTGAGCAAATTACGAGCTGGCAGCAACGGCTCACGCAAGCATGGCTAGTAAGAGTGGAATCCTGGAAGCGCAATCAATCCCATTACCAGTCTCAATTAGAAATGCTCAATCCGCAGAGGACTTTAGAGCGTGGCTATGCGGTGATTTTGACGGAAGATAAAGCTTCGATGCAGGCGATTCGCAGTCCAAAAGAGCTCAACTCCGAAGGGGTTTTTCAGATACGGTTGGCGGAAGGCCAGGCACAGGTGCAGTTTGCAGAAGTGATACGTGAGCCGTAAATTAAAAAATACGGCTCATGAAGCGTATTAAACTCATTCATGAAGGTAGGCAGGTTATTTGGCGGTCAAAACAATGGCCTCACTTCACTGTTAATGATCTCCAGATTAAAGATGCCCTCTTAGATGCTCGTAGAAAGCAGGGGCAGGTTTTGGGTCAAGCCAATGCTATTGGCTTGGTGGCTGCTGGAGAGTTGGTGCAGGAAATGTACATTCAAGAGGTAATGGCTACTTCGGCCATAGAGGGCGAACCTCTTAATCCGGAATCCGTGAGATCTTCAGTCTTGCATAAGTTGGGCGTGAGATCGCCTCTGGATCAAACTCCTAAAAGTCAACATGTCGATGGTTTGGTCGAGGTAATACAAGATGCCCTTGAAAATTACACCGAGCCTTTAACTGCTCAAAGGTTATATCAATGGCACCGCGCTCTATTTTCACTAAGTACAGGTGGATTTAGAAAAATTACTGTCGGGCAGTTCCGAACGCATCAGGATCCGATGCAAATTGCGAGTGGAAAGTTTGGTAAGGAAGTTGTTCATTACACCGCCGTACCTTCAAATCTAGTTCCACAAGAAATGCAGTTATTTTTAGAGTGGTTTGAGGGGACTAGACCAGGAAAACTGAATAAAAGTTCTGCGCATTTTTTTATTGATGGTGTCGAGCGTGCCGCAATCGCCCATCTTTGGTTCGAAAGCATTCATCCGTTTGAGGATGGTAACGGGCGTCTAGGTAGGGCGATTGTAGAAATGGCTATGGCTCAAGATGCGCAATCATCTGTAAAGTTCTATAGCCTTGCCGATCAAATAATGAGGCAGCGCACACAGTACTATGACGCCTTAAATAGTGCTCAACATGGTGATATGGATGTTTCGGATTGGGTGATTTGGTTTGCAAACGTTTGTGCTTTAGCTTGCTTGACCTCATGTGAATACATGAATGCTGCTATTGAGAAATCGAGTTTTTGGCTTAAGCATTCTGATATTCAATTAAATGATAGGCAGCGCAAAGTATTGCAAAGATTATTAGATGATGGCGACGGTGGTTTTTTAGGCGGCTTAAATGCAGAAAAATATATCAAAATTACTGGAACATCAAAAGCAACTGCTACAAGGGATTTGAGTGAATTAACGAGGGCGGGTATGTTGTTCACAATTGGGCAAGGAAAAGCTTTGCGCTACTACATTAATATTCCAAGTTGGTGTCATGGAGTAAGGTGAGAATCATGCTAATTAGGATTCCAATTACTTTATTAATGTTGCTTTATGGGCTTTAAGCCAATCTTGTAGCGCCAAATCAATTCTTGTTTGCCAGCCGCTACCAGTAGCTCTGAAGATTTCAATCACCTCTGGTGACAGACGGATGGTAGTGGATATCTTAGTGGATGCTAAAACTGGACGCCCTACAGGTCTCTTAATATTTTCCTGCATCTCCATCCTTATGCTGCTTCAATCATCATGGCTGGAATCATCCCATGGGCCTTGGCCTCAAGAATCACTATTTCTACTGCTGAGCCATCGGCAGCATAACTAATGTGTGTGTTCCAGTCTTGTGATACCTCTTTGGTTATTGGCTTATCAGACAGATGAAGAACCAAAGTATCATCTTTATCAAAGTAAGTAGTATTCATAATCTATTCCTCTATAGAAAAATGGTGCATCACTGTTTTAATAACTACACAATTTTCAAGAACAAGTACAGCGCAAATTAAATTATCAGAGCGATCAATGTAGTGCTTGAAAACCCAAAGATGAGATTCATCACTGTATTTTTCTGTTCCCGTATCAACAATATCAAGCAATATAGCTTCGGTAATATCGCGTTCAATCATTCGAAGTTGCGCATGACTTGTAATAATGATTTGACGGTTAAATCGTTTGCTGTGCATTCCAATTATTGTAACAACAATAATTGGGGGTCTAACTACTTTTGTATTGAAAAATTTTTAACAAATTAATCATGCAACATTGTCTTTAAATTAAAACTCTTAGACCTTTAGGAGTGGAGAGAATTTAGATAATCGTTCCCAGTTTGGAGTGATCGCTATGGCTAGAAAATGTCAACATCAACACAAATGAAAATCACTAAATCAATCACCATTTTTATAAAATAGTGGGTTCAATCAATAAGTGAATCCCAAATGTTTGATGTACTTTTTCTTGGATGTTGCGAGCCAATTCCAGAATATCTTTGGCGGTTCCTCCGCCATGATTAACCAATACTAAGGCTTGGTTTTCATAAACCCCTACTGGGCCGTGGCGCTGACCTTTGAAGCCACATTGATCAATTAACCAACCTGCTGCAACTTTTCGTGTTCCCAGGGTATCTGGGTAGGAGATGAGCTGAGGATACTTTTTAATTAAAGCCTCATATTGCTCAGCAGGAATAATAGGGTTTTGAAAGAAGCTGCCTGCATTACCAATCACTTTTGGGTTTGGCAATTTTTGAGTACGAATAGCGCAAACCGCATTAAATATTTGTTGTGCAGTTGGTGCGCTCTCTGCGTTTAAAAACTGTTTTGCCAGATCTGCGTAATGAAGATGGGGTGTCCAATGATTGGGAACTTTAAAAACAACCTTTGTCACAATAAAACGTCCAGGGTGTTGCTTGAAGTAGCTATCGCGATAAGCAAAGCAGCAGCCCTCTTTTGTGAGGGTAACAAAGGCATGGTCGTCTGAGTCATAGGCATCGATACTATCGATATAGTCTGCAAGCTCAACACCATAGGCGCCAATGTTTTGTATGGGCGCGGCGCCTACTGTTCCCGGAATTAACGCTAAGTTTTCTAATCCAGGGAATCGGTTGTCAAGGCTCCAGGTGACAAATTCATGCCAATTGACGCCAGCACCGACTGAGAGGTAAGTGTGGGTTAGATCAATTTTGATGAGTTCTTTACCAGGAATATTCATGAGCAAAGTTGCGCCAGGTAATACTGCGGGCAAAATGACATTGCTACCGCCACCTAAAACGCGCCAGGGCATTTTTTGCCCTTGAATAATTTTGATGAGCTCTGGAATTTGCTCTGCAGAGCTAATCTCATAGGCTAACTCAGCGTACGCGTCTAGGCCAAAGGTGTTTCGATGTGCCAACTCCATATTCGGGGTCAATTTTGGCGAGAGAGGCGCATTTATCGCAAAGTTCATGCCACAATCTTATTCGGAATCAGATTTGTCTTGAGATTTCTTATGGAAAGCTCAGAAAATCTTTAAAAACAGTGCTTTAGAAATAAGCAATCGCAATTACTTAAGGAGTTGTTATGCCCTCATTTGACGTAGTGTGTGAGCCCGATATGATCGAATTAAAAAACGCGATCGAGCAATCCAATAAAGAAATCACCAACCGTTTTGACTTTAAAGGCTCTGACAGCCGTGTTGAGCAAAAAGACGAAGCTTTGATTTTGTTTGGTGATGACGATTTCAAATTGGGTCAAGTGCGCGATGTCTTAATTAGCAAAATGGCTAAACGCAATGTGGATGTGCGTTATCTCAAAGATGACAAATTAGAGACTATTGGCGGTGACAAGCGCAAGCAAACGATGAAGATCCAAAAAGGGATTACTTCAGATCTTTCCAAGAAAGTTGTTCGCATCATCAAGGATAGCAAAATCAAGGTGCAGGCGAGCATTCAAGGGGATGCGGTACGGGTTACTGGTGGCAAACGTGATGACTTGCAAGAAGTGATGACACTGCTACGCAAGGAAGTGACAGAAGCGCCTTTGGGCTTTAATAATTTCCGTGACTAAATCGGTAGGCTTAGCACAGTTGCGTTCTGACTCTTTGGATAAGGGTGCACTTGCTGAGATTGCCCCAGCAAGCCAAGAGGCTATAGAGCGTTTTTGCGATGCCTGCTGGTTAGAAGATGGCTTAGCTCAAAACAGTCTGTCTGCTTATCGACGCGATCTTTTACTGTTGGCGCAGTGGCTATATAAAGACTCAGGTTTGGATTTATATGCAGTTACTGAAAAAGACCTTACGGCATATATAGCGTTCCGCCGGGCCGATAAAGCCACTACAGCAAATCGACGCCTAACGGTCTTTAAGCGTTTTTATCGCCATGCTTTGCGCATGAATTTAGTCAAAAGCGACCCCTGCATAGGATTACGGGCTGCTAAGCAAGCACTGCGTTTTCCAAAAACCCTGAGCGAAGACCAGGTAACAGCTTTATTAAATGCCCCAGATGTGACTACTCCCTTAGGCTTACGTGATCGCACGATGCTCGAATTAATGTACGCCAGTGGTTTACGTGTCTCAGAAATCGTTTCTCTCAAGACGGTTGCCATGGGTTTAAATGAAGGCGTGGTTCGCATTGTGAATGGCAAAGGCGGTAAAGAGCGCTTAGTTCCTTTTGGGGGCGAAGCCGGGCAGTGGTTGCGCCAATATCTGACTGACGCTAGAACTCCACTTTTAGAGGGTAAAACCTCTGATGCCTTATTTATAGGTCGCCATACAGGAACAGGTTTAACCCGCCAAGCCTTCTGGGCGCTGATTAAGCGTTATGCCATTGTGGCCAACATTCCTGTGGCGCTGTCTCCTCATACCTTACGCCATGCCTTTGCTACCCATTTGCTTAACCATGGCGCTGATTTAAGGGTAGTGCAGCTCTTATTGGGTCATGCAGACATTTCTACTACCCAGATCTATACCCATGTGGCTAGGGAGCGTCTTAAATCGATCCATCAGCAACATCATCCCCGAGGTAGTTAGTTAGGGTAGCTAATTAGTTTGTGGGGATAAGTGTTTAAGATAGCGGTATGGATCTCAATACAAGTCTTTTATTAATTCCGCTTGCCTATTTAATAGGCTCTATCTCTTTTGCAGTAGTAGTGAGTAAATCCATGCGTTTGCCCGATCCCCATTCCTATGGATCCGGAAACCCTGGGGCTACCAATGTCCTCAGAACGGGCAATAAATTGGCCGCAGTGCTTACGCTGATTGGTGATGCGCTAAAGGGGTATTTTGCGGTGATGTTGGCTAGAGTCCTATTGGGTGATGAGTCGCTCACCTCTACTTTGGGTTCATGGGTTTTATGTGGGGTTGTCATCGCGGTTTTCTTGGGCCATCTTTTTCCAATTTTCCACGGTTTTAAGGGTGGCAAAGGTGTTGCTACGGCTTGTGGCATTTTGTTCGGAATTAATTGGGTGCTGGGTCTAGCAACTCTTAGTACATGGATGATTGTTGCTCTGTTTATGCGCTATTCCTCTTTAGCAGCCTTAGCTGCTGGCGTATTTGGTCCAATTTACTTTGTATTTCTGTTTGGTTTTCAGCCTATGGGCCTGGCACTTTTAGTAGTTTGTTTTTTACTCATTTGGCGCCATCGCAGCAATATTCAAAACTTGATGAATGGCACTGAATCTCGCATCGGATCTAAAAAGAAAGCGCAAAAATCCCTATGACTATTGCTTATGCTTGTGTACTCTTTATGGGGCTATTGCCCTACGTCGCTGCTGGAATCGCGAAAAAAGGTTTTGAGGGCTATGACAATAGCCTTCCAAGACAATGGCTTGCTAAACAAACTGGCTTTAGGGCGCGCGCCAATGCTGCGCAATCAAATCTCTTTGAGTCACTACCCTTATTTTTTGCCTCTGTCATCATTGCTTCCGTTGCCCATGCTCCACAAGGTCGAATTGATTTATTGGCAGTAGGTTTTGTGCTTGCCAGAATTGCTTATCTCTTTTGCTACATCGCAAATTGGCCTACAACCAGATCGCTTGTTTGGGTTGCAGGATTGGCTTGTGTCATTGCGATCTTCTTTCAAATCTAAATATCAAAATATATTAAAAATATGCCAGCTAAAAAAACACCAATAAAGGCTGCTTTGAAAAAAGTAACAGCTAAGACAGCCAAGATAGGTAAGACTGTTGCTAGTAAAAAAGTCATCAAGAAGTCTGTCGAGAAACCCATCACTAAGGTTTTGGCAAAAAAAGATGAAGCCGGAACGCCTTTATCAATTGTTATCCGCAAACGGATTCAGGCTGAAAAAGCACGCTTTCATGCAAATGACAATATTGCGCGGTTTATTCAGCCGGGAGAATTAGAGGGTCTGGTTGATGAAGTTGCCGAGAAAATGCAGGCTGTTTTAGAAAGCTTAGTCATTGATACGGTGAGCGATCACAATACGCAGAATACGAGCAGACGCGTTGCCAAAATGTTTGTTCAAGAAGTCTTTAATGGGCGTTATGTAGAGCAGCCTGTTTTAACCAAGTTTCCTAATGTCAGTCGCTTAAATGAGCTCATGATTATTGGGCCCATTACTGTTCGTAGCGCATGTTCTCATCACCTTTGCCCAATTATGGGTCGTATTTGGATTGGCGTGCTACCTAATAAAGAATCTGCTCTGATTGGCCTTTCTAAATACTCGCGCTTAACTGAGTGGGTTATGTGTAGGCCACAAATTCAGGAAGAGGCTGTAGTGGAGCTAGCTGATATGTTGGAAAAGAAAATTAAACCCATTGGTGTTGCAGTGGTCATGGATGCTGATCATTTCTGTATGCAATGGCGTGGTGTAAAAGATCGTGATTCGAAGATGATCAATAGTGTGATGCGTGGTGCTTTCTTAAAAGATTCTAATTTACGCCGTGAGTTTTTAGCTTTGATTGAACGCAAGTAAGTGCAACTGAGTGCAACTAAGTGCAACTGAGCGAAAGACGATAATGAGAAATCTGTTTTTGTTTTTTGTGATTTTGGTTTCAGGATGTACTTTATCGCCCAATCTATCTAATACCAGCATTGATGAAATGATGAGTGAAAAGATGGAGTCTCCATTCTTTTTTGTGCCACCACTTAACCTGCAAGACTATAAAGATCGCACTTGGATCTTGTTAGCTGAATCCGAAAATAGAAAATGGTTTTACGATCCCTACACCTTGAGCGAGGATGAGGATGGCGTCATTTCTTTTGATATGTTTAATGCACCACGGATTTATAAACAAGATCTCGATCAATTTAACGCAATGATTGTTGGTCCTTACTTGCAAAAAATAGATTGCTTTAGTAGTAACCAGTGGTCTGAAACGTTTAATGCAAAAAATTTACCCGCAGCCAAAGTAACGAATACATTAGCCAAGCCACTCAATGGATCTGGTTGGGTCAAAATAAAACCGCGTACTGCGATGGCTTATATCCGTACTAGAGTGTGCGGCCGGAAATTTATTGATGATTCCAACGTCAATTACTTTTTGTACCAAGATAGTGAAACGCCCACCGCTCAAGTGACCCCTACATTCTTTGAGGTGATTGATAACAAAGTTGTCGTGGTGGATGCCAAAAAAGACATCCGAGAGATGAGAATTGCCTCTTACGCTTTAGAAAAAGAATTTCCCAAGAAAGGTGAGTTTGTTTATCGGGCTGACTGTCAGGGCAACACGAATAATCTTCTTGGCCCAGATAAAAAACTCGTCATTGCTAGTGCCGTCGGGCCAAAAGGGTCCTTATCGAGTGTGGCCTTTAATCGAGCCTGTGAAAATCATGGTGACTATATGAAAATCACCTCAAAATCCGGTAAATAGTCGCAATGCCTCAATTCATCTCCAAATGTCTTTTGATATGCCTAATCCCAGTCATTTTGGCCGCCTGCGCAGGAATATCATCTGAGAATTCTGATCCGAGTAAAAATAACAAGGCTCAATGGCGCAAAGATTTAACGGAATGCAAAGAGGATTATCCAGAGCTTGGTTCGGGAGTGCATATAAAGCAGTGGATCGGCTGTATGAATCTCAAGGGTTGGCAGTAGAGGCCCCCTAAGATCTTCTGTATTTCTTCATGAGAACAATTCTCAATAAAAAATACATACAAATCAATAAGTTATATTAACTCCAGATGGGTTGAATTTCCTCATCTATGATTCCATCTAGATGCAATACCCATGTTTTTTCACAATCCTTGATCTCTGGAGTCAATATGAAAAATAGTCGTCGCCAATTTATGATTTTGTCTGCTGCTGGTGCCTGTACTTTAGCTATGAACGGTAAAGTTCAAGCTCAAGCCATGGTGGCAGATACCGATCCGCAAGCTGTTGCTTTGGGTTACAAGTCTGACGCTACTAAAGCTGATAAAGCGAAGTATCCTAAATATGCTGCTGGTCAAGCTTGCAATAATTGCGCTCTTTATCAAGGCGCTGCTGGTTCTGCTTCTGGTCCTTGCCCATTATTTGCTGGTAAACAAGTGTCAGCCAAAGGCTGGTGCTCTGCTTACGCTAAAAAAGGTTAAGCAGCCCATAAGCTCACAGCATAAATCACTCTCATGAACTGAACCACAACGGTTGGGCACCACATCCAACCAAGCGGGTTCAGTTTCATGTGACCCCCCAAAAAAAGTACTACGGTTCAAAACTAAAATAAGGTTGCTTTTAACTTCCTTCAAAATGGAGAGGATAGCGATGAAAAAATCCCGATATACTGAAGAACGAGTTACCTGTGTTCTGCGCCAGGCGGAGGGTGAACTGCTATTGACCTCCTCCCAATTAATTGGACGCCCTAAATTAGAAAAAATCGGCGATATTATCCCTAGGGAGTGATTTCGTTCGGTCTTTGTTTTTATATAACTAATGTTAGTATTTGCTAATGCTGAGGGGGGGCGCAGAGGGGCGATCCTATCAACTGCCAAGGGGTCAATTATCTGTTGAGTCGCAACCTAGGTAGTGCACGTTTCGCATTGTCATGTTTTTCTCCATCCTTCTATTGGTTATTTAAGCTAATTTTGCAAATTGCATAAACAGTGATCATGTAATAATCAACAAAATTTTTAATTAACCAGCTATTAAACTGCATGGACTTAAAGGGTTGGTGATATGAGATGACTAGGGATGGGTCAATGTTAACGGCGATATTTGATATCCAGGGTTTCGTTTAAAATGCGCTCTTAGCCTTGACTTTTAAAGAATAAAAATGACCATTCTCGTTCCAGTTATCATGTCAGGCGGTGCCGGTACAAGGCTTTGGCCTGTTTCACGCCAAGGTCATCCTAAGCCGTTTATGAAGCTTGCTGATGGCGAAACTTTGATTGAAAAAACCTATAAGAGGGCGGCAAAATTGCCTGGTGTTGTTCAGTCTAAGGATAAACCAGCACTCTTAACAGTTACTAACTGCGACTACTACTTCATGAGTCGTGATGAGCTACATAAAGCCGGTGCAACAGGTAGTTTCTTATTGGAACCTTGCGGTCGCAATACTGCTCCAGCGATTGGCATGGCTGCACATTGGGTCAGGGCTAAATTTGGGCCAAATGCCTTAATGCTAGTGCTCTCAGCCGATCATCTGATTGCCGATGAGGTTGCCTTTGCTGATGCTGTAAAAAAATCTGTTGCTTTAGCAAAAGTAGGCTCTGACTACTTAGTGACTTTTGGCATAGTGCCAACAGCACCTGAAACCGGTTTTGGTTATATTAAGGCTGGTAAAGAATTGCCAGGTGGCTATCAAGTAGATGCTTTTGTAGAAAAGCCTGATGCTCAAACAGCTCAAAAATACGTTGATACTAAAAGCTATTTCTGGAATTCGGGAATGTTCTGCTTCACGGCGGGTCAGCTTATAGAGCAACTTCATATGCATGCACCGGTTGTGGCGAATGCATGCACCCTGTGTTGGAATGAGCTTGCCGATCAGGCTTTGACTGTAGACTCGATGTTAGAAATCCCTAAGCTTCTCTTTCAGGGAATCCCCGACATTTCAATTGATTACGCGATTATGGAGCGATCCAATCGCGTAGCAGTAGTACCTAGCGATATTGGCTGGAGTGATATTGGTTCGTGGAATGCGATCCGCGATCTCGTTTCCCCTGATAGGCAAAACAACCGTGCTTACGGCGATGCCATTTTTGTTAACAGCACTAATACCTTTGTTCAATCGGAAAATCGTTTGGTTGCGGCGGTTGGTCTTGACAATGTCATGATTATTGATACGCCCGACGCGTTGCTTGTGGCCAATCCAGAATATGCGCAAGATGTAAAGCAAGTCGTTGGCCTGCTCAAAAAAGCCGATCATGATGCTTTTAAGTTGCATAAAACGGTTTTCAGGCCCTGGGGAACTTATACGATATTAGAGGAGGGCGAGGGCTTTAAAATGAAGCGCATTGAAGTTAAGCCCGGTGCAAGTTTGAGTCTTCAAATGCACCATCATCGCAGCGAGCATTGGATTGTTGTCAGAGGGCGGGCTACAGTTGTAAATGGCGATGCTGAGCTCTTGATTAATGCGAATGAATCAACTTATATACCAGCGGGACATAAGCACCGCTTAGAGAATCGAACGAAAGATGCTCTTGTGCTTATCGAAGTTCAATGCGGTGGCTATCTTGGTGAAGATGACATTGTGAGATTCGAAGATATCTACGGTAGGGGATAACATGAGCACAGGCAGAGTTATAGGGATAGTTGGGGCCGGGGGCTATGCCAGAGAGGTTGCGCCAATAATAAAAATGAAGAATGAAGAAAAAAATTTATTTTTCATTATAAAAGATAAGAGTAATGAATTAGTTAATGGGTTACAAGTTTTAAGTGAGAGCGAATTTTTTGAGCTAAGCGCAGAGAAATATTTTAATGTTGCTGTTGCCGATTCGAACTTACGAAAAAAGATTACTGATTTATTTCATGCAAACGGATGCAAGCCTCTTTCGATTATTGATAAAACCGCAATCATCATGGATCAAGTCGCTCTTGGTGAGGGAGCTATTATTTCACCGCTGGTAACATTAACATCGAATATTAAAATTGGCAGATCATTTCACGCAAATATTTATTCATATGTTGCTCATGATTGCACAATAGGTGATTACGTGACTTTTGCCCCTCGAGTTTGCTGCAACGGAAATGTAATCATTGAGGATCATGCTTATATTGGAACTGGGGCAATTATTAAGCATGGAACCCCTGATAAGCCCATTATTATTGGAATGGGGGCGGTCATTGGGATGGGTGCGGTAGTCACTAAAAGTGTCGCTCCCGGTGTCACTGTAATTGGAAATCCTGCAAAACCATTGAATATAAGTTAATGCTGTGAATTTAATATTACTTACTGCATCTCATTAAAAAACATCTGGTCGAGCAATTATTTAATTGAGGAATTTTAAAATTTTTATCAAAAGCAAAATAGATCGGCAAGTAATATGATCATCCGCACGCTTAAAAAATCTAATATCGATTTTCTTGTCGCAATCGCAGATTATCGCATTTGGAACCTGTTGGCATTTCAGGATATCCGCCAAAGATATCGTCGTTCAGTATTGGGACCATTTTGGATTACATTAAGCATGCTTATCTCAATAGCAGCTTTGGGGGTGGTGTATTCAAAGATATTTAAAATGAACATCGATGAATATCTTCCTTATCTAACGGTTGGTTATGTGTTGTGGAACTTTATATCCACTATTGTGCTGGAGTCTACCGCTGTTATTACTGGGGCTGAAGCTATTATTAAACAGGTAAATTTGCCATTTGGAACTTACGTGTTAAGAATGGTATGGAGAAATTTAATAATTTTATTTCACAGTTTTCCAGTGATCGTGTTGATACTGATTTACTTTAATGTAGGATTTAATATCAATTTATTGCTATTTCCCCTAGCTTTATTACTGACAACAGCCTTTGCGGTTTTCTTGGGATACATACTGGGAATAGTTTGCGCAAGGTATAGAGATGTTGGTCAGATTATAAATAGCTTAATGCAGGTAATTTTTTATGTTACTCCAGTTATTTGGAGGGCTGACTTATTGAAGGGCAATAGATGGCTATTGGATTTTAATCCCTTCTATCATTATCTTGAAATCTTAAGGATGTGCTTAATGAATGTTGCATTTGATTGGCGTCCATGGACTTGTAGTATTGCAATAACTTGTACCCTTGGACTTTTCTCGATATTTATAGTTAAGCGTACTAAATTTCGCATTGCATTGTGGCTTTAATATGAAACGAATTGTGCTTAAAGATGTAACCTTAGACTTTCCTGTCTATAACAGCTCATCTAGATCCCTTAAATCTAAGTTAGTTTCCATTAGTACAGGCGGAAAGATAGCTATCGACACAAGGGACCAGCCTTACGTTAGATCGCTTGATCATGTTTCATATGAAATTTCTGATGGTGATCGAGTTGCCTTGGTGGGGCATAATGGTTCAGGAAAATCGACCACCCTGAGATTGCTTGCTGGTGTCTATCACCCAACCTTTGGCCAGATTTCAACCAAAGGTAATGTGGCGTCTTTAATTGACTTATCGCTTGGTATGGATATAGATGCTACAGGTTATGAAAATATCTATATGAGGGCAACCATTATGGGGATGAGCCCTCATGAAATTCGTAAAAGAATTCCTGAGATTGAAGAGTTCACAGAATTGGGTGAGTATTTGAATATGCCTTTTAGAACATACTCGACTGGAATGCAGATGAGGCTGGCATTCGCGGTATCAACTTGCGTAAAAGCAGATATTCTTCTGATGGATGAATGGATATCGGTAGGTGATGCTGGATTTCAAGCCAAAGCAGCTGATCGGTTGAATAATCTCATTCAAAGTACCCCAGTCTTGGTAATTGCAACGCATAGTCCCGCGCTGGTCAAAAAGGTTTGTAATCGTAAAATTGAACTCGAGCATGGGCGACTCATTGATGATCAGCCAATATGAAGGCCCTCTTCAACGAGATGATGTTATACCCATGAACTATAGGCTCGCAGTAATTCTCCCTTCCCCCTTCAGCGGAGGTGTGATTAGGAGCTTGATAAATATTTGTCGTATGCTCGTGCTTGGAGCGCAAAGATCGGGCGATAAACTTAAATTGGTTGTTGGTTTACCAAGAATGCAGGGTTGGTCAATCCGTAACGCAGAAATTTTCTCTAGCCTTGGAATTGAGACTCGTTTTTTTGACCAAAAGGCTATTCAAAGCGACAAACTTAAGGGGAGTTATGCTTGTCTTGGGGTGAGTTTAGAGGATGGCATTCCCGACACGACCATTTTTTTTGATGATGGAATTGCCAATTTTGAAGACGTAGATTTTTGGTACCTCATCTCCGATTCTGTGTTGGGGCCGTTACCCGCTCATCGGAAATACGCCTGCATGGTTTATGACTATGCCAACCGTTATGTGCCAGAAATATTTGACGAAAGCCAGTGGAAAAAATTTTATTTAAGAGCTGGAGTGGCCACTTCAGCAGATTTTATAGTCACCACAACTCGTCAGACTCGACTCGATGCAATCAATTTTGCCGGCGTGAATCCGGAGAAAGCTCATGTTTTTCCTATTGAATTTGATGCAATTGATGATGGTTTTGAGTTAGACACCAAGCTTGTCAATCAGTTTGACTCAAGAAGTTTTATTCTATGGCCAACTATCTTATCTGGCCATGAAAATCATGAATCTGCTCTTCTTGATTTGGAGATATTTCTTAAAAATAATGATCTACAGGTTCTCATCATAGGTAGAGGTACGAATTCATTTAATCCAAAAAATCATGAGCCTATGGTGGATCATCCTTATATTAGACGAATTCGAGGTCTTATAGATTCCTCGGAAATATTAGAAGAGCGTTTAATCTTTCTTGATTATGTAAGTGATAAATTACTACTTACGCTTATGCGGCTTGCATTCTGCATCCTGCATACTTCACATGGGGATAATGGTACTTACACAGTTGTTGAGGCGGCGTGGCAGGGAACACCCGCCATATCAAACCGTTATCCAGCCATGGAAGAGGTTGGTGAATACTTTAAATTACCCCTGGAATTTTTTGATCACTACACCTCTGGATCATTAGTCAATAGTTTGTGGCATCTACAACATAATTATGAAGACATATATTCTCGCTTGCCTTCACGTGATGCTTTAAGTCGATTCAGTTATGATCATTTGGCAGAAAAGTATTGGCGTCTTTTTTCTGCCAATATGCGGTTAGTTTTGGAGGGCTAGCTATGAAAAATCTATTCACCATAGTCTATTTTTGGCGCCCCTCTCGTCTTGGTATTAGCGAGGGTTTAAATGTTTTGCTCACCGATCTTATTAGGGGCTTGCAAGCAAATAGAATTCCTATTCGTATATTAACCACAGGGCGTCATATTAATGGTTTGCATAATGTTTTATTAAAAAATAATATTTCCTTGGTTGATATAGAAATTGTTCAGCTAATTAAAGGCTCTATATTTCTAAGATTCAAAGATTTCTGGTTGGAGATCCGTAAGGAACGAGATAATACTGATAAGTTAAGTCTTTGGACGCGCATTCGTTTGATAGTAAGTAATTTATTAAAAAATTGGCTTTTTTGGTCTTTGGATATTGGAGGCTATAGCACGCCAATTAAGGTGCTTTCTATTCTTGCGGTAACTCTACTAATAATTTTAGTTTCCCCGTTATTGCTGAGTATTTTATTAGTATGCAAGCTTTTCTCTAAACTCAAGGCTGTTGTATTTTTTCGCTTCCGACAAAGACTAACTATAGTAGTCAGTGGTTTTTTTCAGCGAGTGCTATAGAAAAATTTTACATATTTGAATCTCAGCGTTTGGCGGCTGCTATTGATAAGGCATCCAATATTTCTTCAATTCTTCTCCTTACTGGATTCGATGGGGATTTATGTGCAAATATTCGGAAAAAAAGTAAGGTTATTGTATTTCCTGACGCAACACCTTTATTGTTACCTACGCGTTTTCCAGGGTCTGAGTTTGCCGATATCCTTCTTCGATCCATGCGTAAAAGCGTAAAATTTGCAGATGGGATTATCTGCTATTCAAACTTTGTAAGAGACCATCAGTTGAAAAATCATTTTTCAACTGAGTGCGGGAATTTGCCTATCAAAGTAATCCCACAAGGTTTTTTTGCTGGGAATGAATTAGGAGAAATTAATAAATCTGATGCTGGAGGATTAAATAAATATATACGCAATTATTTTCCAGAGTATGGTGATTTACCTAGGGTTCATTTTAATGAGTTTTTGGCAATAATATACCCAACGGTAGACAGACCCCATAAAAATACTTTGACATTACTGAGGGCTTTCGAAAGGTTGTTACGTCAAAAAGGCCGCAACGTCAAACTTATTATGACATCGCCCGGAGGGACGTTAGAGACTATGAATTATATTCGTGAGCGTAAACTTCATCGAGATGTTTTATTTATGCCCGCCGTACCAATTGCCGTCTTAAATCAACTGCTTGGGCGGGCAACTGTGATGGTGCATCCGAGTCTTTTAGAAGGGGGCGATATTTTCAATTTTTCACGAGCAGTTAGTCATAACACCCCAGCACTTCTTTCTGATATTCTAGTGGCAAGAGAAATGTTCGAAAGAAATTCAGTTTCAGAATCTGTGTATGAAGATTGGTTGTTCGAGCCCACCGATCACCAAGCTCTAGCAGAAAAAATCGATTCAATCTTATGCGATAGATGGAACCCATTAGCTGCTCAACGCGTAATCATGGATCATTTGTCTAGTTATACCTTTGCAAAAATGGCGCAAACTTACAATGATTTCATGCGTGAAGTTTCATCTAAAATTTAACGTCTTAATTATGTGTTTATTAAGATGCTTTAGTTTTATAAATCTAGCGGATGATATGAAAAAAGTTATTTATGATTTCTAGAATAATTCCAGTATATGAACCAGTTCTGAGTCCATCAGCTAGGAGTAATGTACTTAAATGTATCGACTCTAACTGGATTTCATCACGGGGTGCTTTTATTGATGGTTTTGAATCAGCATTCTCCGAGTATATTGGAGTTGCTCATTCCGCCTCTGTTTGCAATGGGACTGTCGCGTTGCATCTTGCGCTTCTGGCAGCTGGGATTCAATCCGGGGATGAGGTGATTGTTCCTACGTTTACATACATTGCATCCGTAAATGCAATTGCTTATATCGGCGCGAAACCTGTCTTTGTTGATTCACTTGAATCCACATGGCAAATGGATCCTAGTGATGTTGAGAGGAAAATTACCTCTAAGACAAAGGCTATTATGGTGGTGCATCTCTATGGTCAACCAGTGGAGATGGGTGAGATTATGTCTATTGCCACCCGGTATGGCCTTAAGCTTATTGAAGATGCTGCGGAAGCCTTTGGAAGTCGCATTGGAAGTAAGTATGTTGGTTCATTTGGCGATGTTGCTACTTTTAGTTTTTTTGGAAATAAAACGATAACAACAGGCGAGGGTGGGATGGTTGTCACTAATAATCCCAATATAGATGCTCGAATACGTAAGCTGAAGGGTCAAGGTCTCGCAGGAACTCGCGAATACTGGCATGACGAAATTGGTTACAACTATCGCATGACTAATATCTGCGCTGCCATAGGGCTTGCTCAGCTGGAAGATGCCGATGAATTACTAAGGCGTAAACGTGAGATTGCTCTGATTTATCATAAGTCACTTGTAGGGCTGCCTTTGAAATTTTTTTGGGAGCAACAGGGGTCAACGAGCTCCTTCTGGATGAATTGCATCGTAGTTGATAAACCAGCCGTAAGAGACCTATTGCGTATCCATCTCGCCAATGTGGGAATAGAGACGCGCCCCACCTTCTATCCAGCACATACCATGCCCATGTATAAATCAATGGCTCGTGGCGAGTACCCAGTTGCAGTTAGTTTGGCTGAACGAGGGATCAATTTACCAAGCTCCCCAGCCCTCTCGGATGAAGATGTGAATTATATTTCTGAGAATATTAGAAGTTATTTTAAGTAATTGGAGGGTAATCAAATGAGCGAAAAAAAAGCAATCGTAACGGGCATTACAGGTCAAGATGGGGCTTATTTAGCTCAATTACTCCTTGAGAAGGGCTACAAAGTATTTGGTACTTATCGGCGAACTAGTTCAGTTAATTTTTGGCGCATTGAAGAATTAGGTATATCTAGACATCCAAATTTACACTTAGTTGAATACGATCTGACCGATCTCTCCTCAAGCATTCGCCTTCTAAGTGAAAGCCAGGTTACTGAGGTTTATAACTTAGCAGCTCAAAGTTTTGTAGGAGTTTCCTTTGATCAGCCCATAACTACTGCGGAAATCACAGGTCTTGGCCCGGTAAATTTGCTTGAGGCAATAAGGATAGTCAACCCAAAAATACGTTTTTATCAGGCTAGTACTTCAGAGATGTTTGGTAAGGTTCAGGCGATACCTCAGATTGAGTCAACACCTTTTTACCCACGCAGTCCTTATGGGGTTGCCAAGCTTTATGCTCATTGGATGTGCATAAACTATCGCGAAAGTTATGACATATTTGCTTGTAGTGGAATCCTATTTAATCATGAAAGCCCACTTCGTGGTCGGGAGTTTGTTACGCGAAAAATTACAGATAGCGTAGCAAAAATTAAATTGGGTAAGCTCGATTGTTTAGAGTTGGGAAACTTAGATGCTAAACGCGACTGGGGATTTGCAAAGGAGTATGTGGAAGGTATGTGGCGAATGTTGCAGGCAGATACACCAGACACATTCGTATTAGCAACCAATAGAACTGAAACTGTACGCGATTTTGTTCAGATGGCATTTAAAGGTGCTGGCATTGCGGTCGAGTTTAAAGGGCAAGCAGAAAGTGAAATTGCTGTTGATATCGCCTCTGGAAAAACAGTGATGCGAATTAATCCAAAATTCTATCGGCCAGCAGAGGTTGAGTTGCTTATTGGAAATCCAGGTCATGCTAAGGCCCAACTTGGTTGGGAGCCAAAAACCACATTAGAGGAATTGTGTCAAATGATGGTAGAAGCCGATTTGCGTCGTAATTTAGCTGGCTTTTCATTTTGATCAAAAGATTGCTAATCACAGGAGGTGCTGGATTTACTGGGAAGCATCTTTCTGCAGCAGCGAGCGAATTTGGCTTTGATGCCATCTCTTTGCAGTCCAATTTATTAGATCGTGAGGCGCTTTCTGACGAGATTTTAAATGCCAAGCCAACCCATGTAGTGCATTTGGCCGCATTAAGCGCTGTAAGCCATCCAGATCAAGAGGCTTTTTATAAGATTAATTTGTTTGGATGCTTAAATTTACTTGATGCTCTGACAAAATTACCAATCACACCGAAAAAGATTTTATTGGCAAGTAGCGCCAATGTCTACGGAAATATCAGTAACCAGAAGATATCTGAGAGCACCAATCCTAAGCCTGTAAATCATTATGCAATGAGTAAGTTGGCCATGGAATATATGTCAGCTACGTATACCGCTTTACTACCTTTGATTTTTTCACGACCCTTTAACTATACAGGCGTGGGTCACGATACTCGGTTTGTAATTCCTAAGATTGTCGAGCACTTTAGGCGTAATGAGCAAGTTATTGAATTGGGAAATCTTGACGTGTATCGTGAATATAACGATGTACGAATGGTATGTGAGGCTTATCTAAAATTACTAGAGGATGGTGATATTGGCGAGGCGTATAATATTTGTTCGGGTCGCACATATTCTTTACGTGAAGTTATTGAATTGACTGAGCAAGTTGCAGGAAAAAAAATTGAAGTTAAGGTTAATCCGGGTCTGATTAGACTCAATGAGGTTCATACTTTGGCAGGTAATCCGGATAAGTTAAATATGGCCATTGGAAATTTGCGAATATATGAATTAAAAGAGACCTTGTCGTGGATGTTGAATTCGAATTAGATCAATCAAGTGTAGGTGCCCAGGTTTTAGTTGCTAAAGCACCTAGTATTAGCAATCTTTTTTATCAAAGCTTAGTTCCATCGGGTCTTGGTAGATCAAGTAGAGGAGGGGTTCCTGTAATTTTCCCTCAATTCGCTGATCACGGTTTATTAAGAAAGCATGGATTTGCAAGGGACCTCCAGTGGACCACTACCCTTCAACAGCAAACGGCGCTCCACCATCGCATTCATAATCTTTTAGAGGTGACATCAGCAGATTTACCTGAATGGGCCCACTCTGTTAGACTTGAATTAAAAACAAGTCTTAGTGCTGGCAAGTTTAATCAATCATTAGAGATCATAAATACAGGTAATACCAGCTTCTCTTGGACTGGCGGCTTGCATCCTTACTTTCTCATAAATGATCTTTTAAAGATCAGGTTGATAGGGTTAGAGGGGGCTAGGTACAAGGATCGGTACTCCCATGGCGAATCTTTTTGGTGTGAAAACCAAACTCAGTGGACCGAAGCTCCCTGTGAAATACTATTTGAAAAAAGCCCAAATCTAAAGTTGCACACAGGATTAAAAACCCTTTGGATATCTACTTCAGGATTTAGCCAGTGGATGATATGGAATCCTGGGTTGGTAGCGTCAAGAATTCTGCCGGATATGGAGGATGATGATTGGAGGCGATTTATTTGTATAGAGCCTGTTTGTGTGGATAATCCAATTAAGCTAAATCCTGGGGAAAGTTTTTTGGGGGATCTTTTAGTTCAGTGGCAGATTTAAATAAAGCGATTATTTGTTTGGTAAAGGTTTATTTTTTTGAGAGGAATGTTAGAAATTTTAGACTCTAAATTGCGTATAGGTATATCAGCAACGGTTTTAAGTAGCAGGCCCGCAGATAAGTCTTTAGATGGTATTGGGGTATATACCCAATCACTTATTGATGAATTTCATAGATCTGGAATCTATCCAGCAGAATATACTTTCCCTGCTGTAGGCACAGCAAAGCCATATATTGATTTGCCAAATTCTTTTCGTGCGATGGCATTAAAAGCTTTCATGCCTATTAAAACCCCGATTTCATTGCCTTTAGATGTTTTTCATGTCACAGATTATCGGGGATTTTCAGCAAGCTGCCCCGTCGTTGCAACTCTTTATGATGCAATTCCGTTTATTGATTCGAGTATGGCAAATAGTCATTTCAGGGCTATGAAAAATTTTATTTTAAAACGCTCAGCTCAGTATGCGAATCAAATTATTGCCATTTCAAATTTTTCTACTAAGGAATTAGTAGAGCACTATAAAGTGCCAGAATCTAAGATTTCAGTTGTGTATTGTGGTGTTGATCAAGATTGGTTGATGCCGCCGAACAAGGGTCGAGTGGAGGAAATCCTAAAGAAATGTAAGTTAAAAAGAGGTTATTTCTTAACAGTAGGAACTTTGCAGCCCAGAAAGAATATCTCCCGATTGATTGAGTCGCATGATCAACTTTCACCCGCTTTAAGAAAAGAGCGTCCGTTGGTTGTGGTTGGAAAGCGTGGGTGGAATTGTGAGGCGTTGGTAAAGAAGCTGTTGCAAAAAATTGCTAAAGGAGAGGCTTATTGGTTTTCAAATATAAGCTCTCGTGAAGATCTTAAATGTATCTATGCTGGTGCTGAGGCTTTTCTCTTTCCCTCTTTATATGAGGGTTTTGGGTTGCCAGTCCTGGAGGCTTTTGCAATGGGATTGCCTGTTCTTACTTCTAACACTACTTCTTTACCAGAGGTTTCTCTTGGCATTGGACTTGAGATTGATCCTTTGAATATAAATGAGATGGCAGAGGGGATGAAATATCTTTTAAATTTGCCGGAACGAGCTTTTATAGTTGCTGCAGGGAGAAAACGAGCTCAAGAATTAAGCTGGGGCCGTTGTGCAGAGCAAACTCTTGATGTCTACCGTAAAGCAATTGCAAGTTAGATCAATAGAAGAAATGATCTTGCTTTAATGCATAACAGATTTTTAATATAAGTTAATCATTAACTCTTTTCCTGAATTTTTGGCAAGATAAGACGAGCTGGAATTAATGGCTTTAAGGCTTTAGTTTCTTATAAGCTTCTCATAGAGCTCAACCGTTTTTTCAATCATGGCGCTTACTCTAAATTCCTTTTCAAATCTCAAGAGTCCCGCTGCCCCCATTCGATCGGCCAGTGCGTCATCAGAAAGAATAGTGTTGAGGGCGTATGCTAACGATTTACTGTCATTACACCTTGCATTGAGTCCCGTAATATCGTGTTGGTTAACCCAGGCTACACCTGAACCAGGGATATCAGTTGCTACGATAGGTTTTCCCATGGCCATTGCCTCTAGCAAGACCACTCCATAAGCCTCTGATCTAGCAATAGAGCTAAGACAAAAAACTGAGGCCGCTTCAAAATATGCCGCTAGATATTCATCTGCAATTCGACCGACAAATATGATTTTATTGCTAAGACCCTCATTAATCACTTTTTGTTTATAACCCTCCAAAAGCTCCCCTTCTCCACCCACCACAATCACAGCGACATCTATTAGTAAATGCGCAGCATCGATGAGTACATCAAAACCTTTGTAGTAGGTCATTCGACCCAAAGAAAAAACAATCTTCCGATTGCCGTAATGTTCTCGAATTTGTTCGGGACCAATAGATTGACTTTTGCCTCTCAATGGCTTGATACCATTAGGTATGACTACAACTTTTTGTGCCCAAGCTTGAAGCGGTTTGGAAGCCTTTGCGTAAGGGGGTGTAGTTGCAATAATGGCATCTGCGCGCTTAAGAATCCAGTTTTCCAAAGGACTATAGAATTTTAGGGCTCGACGTTGTTTGATCACATCGCTTTGCCAATGAAGAACAATTTTTGCCTTAGGCCGTGCAAACCAAATTGCTAAAACAGCCATGGGATTTGGCATTTGCACGTGAATTACATCGTAGTTATTGCAAATTTTTTTTGTCTCTAAGATCAGTGCGGGGGAAATTGAAGTCGAAAGAAGCATGCCAAATGAGGCAGCTCGAATGATCTCGTAACCCAAATCTGTTTTTTCATGGATGGTGTGGGATTGATTATTGGCGCAGAGTACGTCCGTTCTAATGCCTAATTGATTTAAACCTTCAGTTAATTCAAATGCAATTGTTTCGATGCCCCCATGTACCGGAGGGTAAAACTTGCTAAATTGGAGGGTTTTCAAATTTTTAATCCAGACTGCTATTTATTAAATTGTATGCTTTACTATGTGATACAAAGTGCTATTAAGAACTTTCCCAATGGTGCTTTATAGAATTTACCATCTTTCTGTCACCTTTTTCTGTGCTGTATCTTATTTGACATTATGGAGATACGGCATAAGTCGGCGTAACGAAAAATATTTTCCGTCAACCATACAAGATGATCATTTAAATTCTGACAACCATACTTATTGGATGCTAAGTGACCTAAAATCAAGATGTTTAACTTAGTGGGCTTTTTATCTTTCTCGCATGTCAGTTTTAATACTTTCCTTTCTAGTTTCTCTGTTTGTAACCTTATTGGTGGTGCGCTACAACCATATTCATGCGCGTTATACCGCTGATGGAGATCTGTCTGGCGTGCAAAAATTTCACAGCGTAGCAGTTCCACGCATCGGCGGAATAGGCGTATTTTTAGGGCTTATATTGGCACTTTGCATGCGCTATTTTCAAAACTCTGAAGTGGGTTGGTTTGGAATTCTTCTTGCCACTGCGTCTTTACCTGCTTTTTTATTGGGTTTGGCCGAGGATTTAACTAAGAAAATTGGTGTAAAGGTTCGTTTATTGGCAACAGTTGCCTCTGCAGGGTTGGCGGGATATCTTCTGCATTCTTGGCTCACTACAGTACAGGTTCTGGGTATCGATAATTTAATGGTGGCCTATCCCCTTATTGCTATTGCCATCACTTGTTTTGGTGTGGCTGGCGTTGCTAATGCTTTTAATATTATTGATGGATACAATGGATTGTCATCCATGGTGGCTGTCATCATCTTATCCGCTATCACTTACGTGGCATTTCAGGTTGGGGATCACTCAATCATGATTGCTGCGCTAGCAATGATAGGTGGTTTGCTTGGTTTCTTAGTTTGGAACTATCCTCGCGGTTTAATCTTTTTGGGCGATGGTGGAGCGTATTTAATTGGTTTTTGGATTGCTGAACTTTCCGTATTAATGACAGCTCGACACCCCGAGGTTTCTAAGTGGTTTCCGTTGCTTTTGTGTTTTTATCCTATCTTTGAAACGCTCTTTACTATGTACCGTCGGGTAGTTATTAAACGTGTACATCCCGGCTTTCCTGATGCTTCACACTTGCATCAACTTATTTATATGCGTATTGTTCGGTGGTCGGTTGGCAGTCAAGATATTGCGCAAAGGACCCAGCGAAATGCTATGACTTCGCCATATTTATGGGTGCTTGCAGCCTTTACGGTGATTCCTGCAATTTTGTTTTGGCGTTATCACCTTATATTAAAAGCCTTTGCTGTCTTATTTGCCCTTGTTTATATTTGGCTTTATTGGGCAATTGTTCATTTCAAAGTACCTGATTGGCTTTGCATGCGCAATAACTCTTAGCTATTTTTGCTCGTCTAGGACTAATTAAATATATTCTTGCTTCTGTAATACTTGCTGATTTTTGTAGTTTTACAAAAATCAGCAAGTAAGAGCTATACGGTATTAGCAATCCCATCCTTTGATTTTGGGCTTCATTTGCACTTTTGGTATTTAGCCCTAGGCGCCTGAATTTGGGGCAGTTTTGGCCATTTTTGGGTTAATTTACCCCCCCAGTCGTTATAATGTTTAGATATAATTGGGGCTTTGCGCTTTTGGGGTTACTTTGTTTATTTGCTTACCGGTGATGATTGGTCTATTTTGCGCAGAAGGATGTGTAAGTGACTGATTATATTGAAGAAAATAGTAAAATAGCCGATTTTGGGGCTGGTCCCTTGGTTGCTATCCTCATGGGCACCATGAATGGGGCGCGGTTTTTGCCCGAGCAATTAGACTCTTTGGCAGCCCAAACCCATCAAAATTGGTTCTTAATTGCCAGTGATGATGGTTCCACTGACGATACTTTACGAATTTTGAAGGCCTATCAGGCCAAATGGCCTGCCGGAAAGCTCATTATCAAAGAAGGCCCAAAACAGGGTTTTTGCGTCAATTTTCTATCGATGGCCTGCGATCCCAGTATTAAGGCTGACTTCTACGCCTTTTGCGATCAAGATGATGTGTGGCTAGCCACTAAACTGGTTGTTGCAATACAAAATATCTCTGAATATCAAGGCGACGGCTTACCTTACGTTTATTGTGGTCGGACTTCATACGTCAATGAAAATCTCAAGAAAATAGGATGTTCACCCTTGTTTGCCTTTCCACGAACCTTTCGAAATGCGTTAATTCAGAGCATTGCTGGTGGAAATACCATGGTCTTTAATCAATGCGCGAAGAATGCTTTGGAAAAGGTTGGGGTAGTTCAACACCCTTCTCATGATTGGTGGGTATACCAACTAATTACTGGCGTTGGAGGTGAAGTTTTTTATGATCCAATGTCTCAAGTGCTCTATCGTCAGCATAAGAATGCATTAGTTGGAGGCAATAACTCATTCATGGCTCGCGTTGAGCGCATCTCCATGGTTTTTAAGGGAGAGTTTCGACGCTGGACCGATCAAAATGTTGTCATACTTTGTGCTTCAAAACCATGGCTTACGCATGGGAGTAAAGAGACGCTTGAGTTATTTAAAAAAATGCGTGGCGCTAAATTGAAAGATCGCTTTCGATTAATGGAAGTTGCAGGCTTGTATCGTCAAACATGGCGCGGAACAATTAGTCTTGTATTGGCTGCTTTGCTCAAGAAAATCTAATGCAAGACTTTTCCGCCTCACCCCGTGAAATGGTCGCCAGTTTTTGGCGTAACCGGCAATTAATCAAAGCGCTGGTGCAGAGGGATGTCATTGGAAGATATAAGGGCTCCTATTTAGGAATTTTATGGTCTTTCTTCAATCCGATATTAATGTTGGCAGTGTATACATTTGTATTTTCAGTAGTTTTTAAGGCTCGCTGGAGTGGTATCTCCGAGACTAAAACTGAGTTTGCATTAATTCTTTTTGTAGGGTTAATTGTTTTTAATCTCTTTTCAGAGTGCATAACAAAGGCACCAAATTTGATAATTTCTAATGTAAATTATGTGAAAAAGGTAATTTTTCCTTTAGAAATTCTTCCTGTTGTATCTTTAGGGTCGGGATTATTTCATATGATCATAAGTTTGATTGTGTGCAGCTTATTTCACCTACTCTTCTTTGGTCCGATGCCTTGGTCGGTTTTATTGTTACCCCTAGTGTTACTACCTTTGATTTTTTTTATATTAGGGCTTTCTTGGTGTTTGGCGTCCTTAGGAGTTTATTTCCGCGATATTTCCCAGGTAGTAATGGTAAGTGTTCCAGCCTTAATGTTTCTTTCGCCAGTCTTCTATTCAATTAATTCATTGCCAAAATGGCTCCAGCCAATCTTGGCTCTTAATCCAGTTGCGCCAAGTATAGAATTTATAAGGCAAATATTTATCTGGGGCGAAACCCCATCGTGGTATTTTTTTAGCATATATTTTTTTTGCACATTAATATTTTCTTTCATTAGTTTTATGTGGTTTCAGTTGACCCGAAAAGGATTTGCTGATGTGCTCTGATTTAGTTATTGAAATTAATGACCTTAATAAATCTTATAGTATGTATAAAAAGCCTTACGATAGGCTTAAACAAATACTATGGGGTAAGCATAAGAAATATACCCAGGAATTTTTTGCACTAAAAAATATTTCTTTATCAGTAAAGCGCGGTGAGCGAATTGGAATAATTGGTCGAAATGGCTGTGGTAAATCAACGCTTTTACAAATTCTTGCGGGTACCTTAAATCCTACCGGTGGATCTATAAGAACTAAGGGACGTATTGCAGCATTATTGGAGTTGGGATCAGGATTTGATCCTGAATTTACTGGCCGAGAAAATGTTTTTATTAATGGTGAAATTTTAGGTTTATCAAAAAATGAAATTAACGATAAATTTTCAGAAATTGAAGCCTTTGCTTCAATTGGTGAATTTATTGATCAGCCTGTAAAGACCTATTCTAGCGGGATGATGGTGAGGCTTGCCTTCTCAGTGGCGGCATGCGTTTCGCCAGACATATTAATTGTTGATGAGGCCTTATCGGTAGGAGATGCTTTTTTTCAGTTTAAATGTTTGCAGCGACTTAATGATCTGTGTGAACGTGGAACTACTTTACTTTTTGTGTCCCACGATATGTCAATGGTTAAAAACTTTTGTAATCGAGTCGTCTATCTAAAGCATGGTGAGTTATTTGCTGAAGGCCCCCCTGATTATGTTGCAGAACTCTATTCCAAAGATATTAATGAAGAACGGTTGACTCTTGCAGGAGCTGGCGTAAGTGCAGTTTCCAAGGAAGGTCTTAATTCCAATGTTAAAGCTGCTTTTGGTACAGATGAGGGAAGAATTATTTCGGCGTATTTCTATTCTAATGGGGAAGGCACTGCCATTATTACAGGGGGCAGACATACTCATATTGCTGTTCACTACGAACTTTATAACAATATTAAGGGCGCCGCTTTAAGCTTTTTAGTTCAAGATAAAAGGCTATTAGATATAGGGGGCCAATCATTTGTGGTGGATAGCGCCGCTGGAGAGGCCGTATTTATTGTAAGCTTTAAGGCGGACTTGGCTGCAGGCAAGTATTTTATTACCCCAAGGTTAGAACGTCGAATTTCTTCTGTCGATCATATCCCTATAGATAGGCAACAAGGAGCTCTCACTTTAGAGGTAATCACTGATGACAGAAAATTTTTAGGAGTAGTTGATCTCAAAATACAAAAAATCTCATGCGACACTCAAGTTCAATATGAGGCTACTCCAAGTAAGGATGAACTTCTAATACTAATGGAGAATATTCTTCCGGGGAATATCGAAAATGCTAAACCAAGCATTCATCGAGAAGTTGATCTTCAAATGCATTTAGAGGCAATAAAAGGGGAATTTCAAGGGAGATCTAAATTATTATTTGAGATAGCTTCAAGCATAGTAATGCTGAGAAGAGGGCAGAACATTATTCAATCATGGGGTTTTATTAGACAGGCCCTGCAGGAAGAGAAGCTTTTAAAATTCGTTGTAGAGAACTTAAATAGTCGATGGTTATTATCAGTGTGTGATACCTATTCTGATTATGGGGACCATGAAGAGTCATTGGCAGCATCGGGTATTGTGGCATTATTCACTGCGCTAAAGCTTTCAGAAACTCAGCGGCTAATTGATGGACTAAGTAATTCATTCTATTCTGCAGAATATCTTGAATCCTTCAATCTTCCTTATCCTTTGTGGGATGGTATGACTAGTTATTTACCCTTAACTGGCGATATGCCAAATAATATGTTTGCAAGACAGTTGAGAGCCTTGGGTAGTCAACCTATTTTAAGGAGAATTTATATAGAGTTAGTGGGTAGAGCCATAAAATCCGACTGTTTATTTTCTAGATTTGCTTCTGTGAACAGCAAGTTTTTACCATCAAACCTTTCGTCTTAATTATTGGGGGCATCATGAAATCAGTTGACCATGCTATTTCCAGACTTCCTAATATTTTGGGAATGACTGCGCCTGTTCAAGGTCGAGTTATTGTTATTCTAGGTATGCACCGAAGCGGGACTAGTGTAATTACCCGTGGATTGGAGGTTCTAGGGGTTGAGTTGGGCAATAATTTGCACCCTGCAGGCCATGATAATCCGACGGGATTTTGGGAGGATAAAGAATGTCTAGAAATTAATAATGAACTACTATCCCATTTAAATTCTTCTTACGACTCTTTAAGTGATACTTCTAACAAATTATTTCGAGATTCGGCGGTAGATTCTTTATCGCTAAGGGCTGTTAATTTAGTCTGTCGAAAGTTGTCTGAGCATAATGGTTTGTGGGGTTTTAAGGACCCAAGAACCTGTAGAACATTAAATTTTTGGAAAAATGTTTTTAATATTGTCAATTGTAAAACTTCCTTTGTAATTGTCGTTCGTAATCCAGTAAGCGTTGCTAGTTCTTTGGAGGTACGAAATAAAACCCCAAGAGAAAAGTCTTACTTTCTCTGGCTTCAACATAATATTTCAGCGATCCTAGGAACGTGCGGCTCTCCAAGAGTAGTGGTTGATTACGATCGATTTTTAGAATCACCACTGTTTCAGCTGCAAAGAATATCTAGAGTTCTAGACCTTCAATCCCCTGATTTAAATGACGATCGGGTTTCAGGGTACCTAGAAAAATTTGTTAATAAAAGGCTTAGGCACGGAGTATTTCCAGCTAACTCAATTTCCACGGATGAAAAAGGCAGTAAACATGTACTAAAAATTTTTAATCTAATGCAAGAAATTTCTCAAGATAAATCATCCCTTGATTCTGAAAAAGTGGTGAATGAATTT
>Ga0364893_10055_pt1 | contig 78831 bp, 51 predicted proteins | sample ExccelJu500001D3_FD_206943 | JGI IMG/M metagenome (GOLD analysis project Ga0364893, IMG submission 206943) | Enriched cells from Trout Bog Lake Hypolimnion, Wisconsin, USA - BchlTB.July16.5000.01.D3 | ecosystem: Environmental > Aquatic > Freshwater > Lake > Hypolimnion/Profundal zone | place: USA...
CAGTTACCGGTTTGGTGCTGGCTTATATCCGGTACCGGACAATCAGCCTGCAACGGCAAAAGCTTGTCCTTGAACGATTGGTCAGGGAACGGACCAGAATTGTGGAGGAGCAGAACGAAATGCTTCAAAATCAAGCGATAAGTTTGCAGGAGTCGAATGTTTTGCTGGCCTCGGGCAAAGAGCAGATCGAGGGACAGAAATATCAGCTGGAACTGAAAAATCAGGAGATCTCTGTACAAAGGGACAAGCTCATTGAACTGAATAAACATGTCAATCTTGTCAATCAGTTAAAGTTGAGGTTTTTCACGAATATTTCGCACGAATTCCGGACACCGCTCACCCTGATTCTGGGGCCGCTTGATAAATTATTATCTTCATGGAAAGGTGAACAGAGTACTTTTGAAACCCTGCAACTGATTAACCGGAATGCACAGCGGCTGCTTCACCTGATCAATCAGCTGATGGAGTTCCGGAAAATTGAATCGGGTAAGCTTGAACTCAAGGTTTCATTGGGTGATATCAATAATTTTCTGGAAAATATCTTCTCCAGTTTTCAGCAACTTGCCATTCAGCAGGATATTAAATGTGAATTTGTCCCTGTCCCTCAGTCGGTTGATTGCTGGTTTGATCATGAGAAAGTTGAGAATATAATCTTTAACCTGCTTTCAAATGCCTTTAAATTTACCTCTTCCGGGGGTTCTGTCAGCCTTAAAATGTCCTTTACAAATATAGTGGGCAGAACCGGGGAGATTGAATCGAAGCATAAATCCTCACCCTCAACTCCACTTCTTGAAATTAAGGTGTCAGATTCCGGAGTCGGTATTTCAGAGGAACACATTGCCCATATCTTTAAACGATTCTACCAGGTTAACAGTTCCGAAAGTCTGAAAGTGAGAGGGTCCGGAATCGGATTGTCACTTTCGAAGGAGCTGGTTAAGGCGCATCATGGTTCAATAATGGCAGAAAGCCGGCACAACGAAGGGTCTGTTTTCACCGTACATCTTCCGGTATTCAGGGAGAACTTTGATCCCAAAGAGATCTTTGACCAGAAGGTTGAACTTAAGCAAACCCTGAAAGAACAGGTTTTGAAATTAAGCGGTGAATTGCTTGCCGAAGTGCCTGAACCCAGGAAGAAGCCGTATTCAGTCTCGGATGAATCAAGAAAACCGCTGATCCTGGTTGCCGAGGATAATTACGACCTGCGGACCCATATCGCTATTTCTCTCGGAGATGAATACCGGGTGATGGAGGCTGAAAACGGGAAGGTCGCCTATGAACTGGCCAAGAACCACAATCCGGAACTCATTATCAGTGATATCATGATGCCGATCATGGATGGGTTGGAGCTATGCAGCCGACTTAAAAACAACCTGCATACCAGTCACATCATTGTTGTACTCCTTACGGCCCGGAATTCGGTGGAACACTGGATAGAAGGTTTTGAAACAGGCGCCGACGATTATATTTCAAAACCGTTTGACATGAATCTGCTCAAGGTTCGTCTCAGACAGTTAATCGAATCACGCAGACAGTTGAAAAAACATTTTGGTAAAGATCTGACGCTCGAACATACTGAAAATTCGATTTCGGCTGCCGATGAAAAGTTTATTCAGAAGGCGCTGGAGGTTGTTGAGGGGAATTATGCAGATGCGGGGTTTGGGGTGGAGGAGTTTGTAGCTAAAATGTTGGTTAGCCACAGTCTGCTGCACAAAAAACTTTCGGCAATAGCAGACCAGTCCGCCAGCGATTTTATCACCTCATACCGGCTGAAGAAGGCGGCTCAGTTGCTTCAGTTAAACGAAAAAAGTGTTTCTGAAATAGCCTATGATATTGGATTCAACGATCCCAAATATTTTAGCCGGCAGTTTAAGAAATATTTTGGATCTACCCCTTCGGAATACTGCAAACCTCCCCGGTAATTATCAGTTTCTCCACCTGAAGTGGTAAAACGGCTGATGGATGTTAAGGTTGCGATTTTGGCTAACATGTTAATAAATAGTTATTTTAGTGCGAATGCAAAAGTTGGAGACTACATTTTTCCTGAAATTTTAACAAATAATTAACAATTACATAATCCTCCTCCTTAAAAACAGAAAATTCCACCTCCTATTTACGTTGTTGCCGTTTATTTGCCTTAGATTTTTTCATGAAAAAGAATTCGCAACCAATCAATTTATTAATGAACAAAAAAACCAGCGAAATGAGACAAAAGCTATTTTTAAAAGCTTGCCTGCTAAATTTGTTTTTTATGTTCCTGTTTGCAGGGACATTGTTAGCGCAGCAACTTAAAGTTACCGGAACTGTAAAAGATTCCAAGACCAATGAAGCATTGGTAGGAGTAAGCATCGGTGTTAAAGGGACAACCATAAGCTCCATTACAGATGCTGACGGAAAGTTTGCCGTTGTGCTGAACAGCCCCAAGGTAGTCCTCACTTTTAGTTATGTGGCTTACTCACCTCAGGAGATTGCCGTAAATGGCCAGAATAAAATTGACGTGAACATGAGTGCAACAGAAACCCAGTTAGATCAGGTTGTTGTTATCGGTTACGGTACACAAAAGAAATCGGATCTTACCGGATCAATTGCTGTAGTGGATACCAAAGATGTAATGAAGGTTGCCTCCAACGATGTTACCAAGGCGCTTCAGGGTCAGGTTGCCGGTCTGAGTGTTCAGGGTGGCGGTGAGCCAGGTGCAGTTCCACTGGTAAAACTAAGAGGTGTTGGTTCTTTCAATAATACCACTCCGCTTTATATTATCGACGGAGTTCCAACCCCGGTAAATGACTATCCAATGTCAGACATTGAGTCTATCCAGGTTTTAAAGGATGCTTCCGCAGCCGCCATTTACGGATCACGTGCTGCCAACGGGGTTATTATCATTACCACCAAACGGGGCAAGAGCGGTAAGCTGAAGGTGAACTTCAATACGTATTATGGTGTTCAGAATATTGCCAACCGTTATAATGTGGCCAATGCCACACAATATCAGAAAATGGTCAATACCGCAACTTATAATGCAATCAAAACAAATCCTACCTATTCCGGTGATACTTTGCCGTTGAATAATCCAAGTGACCCGCGTTTCAGCAGGTATAATACCAATTGGCAGAAAGAGGTATTTAAAACCGGTACAATTGCCAATCATAATATATCCTTGTCCGGGGGGAATGAACATTCAACCTTTAATACTTCACTCGATTATTTTGACCAGACGGGTACTATGGTGGGTAATGGCCCAAATTACAAACGGTATTCCTTTTCACTGAATTCAGATCATACCTATGGAAATTTGAAGTTTGGCGAAACGATGAGTTACACCTACGTTGATCAGGATCTGATGACCTTCCTGAAAGACGGAACAGCTGTTTCGTTTGCTGTTGAGGCAATCCCAACGCTCCCTATCCATGATAAGACGACTATTGACGGATACAGCGCTTCAGACAAAACGCTCGATGGTTCCTACTCTGCGAACGTAATCGGGATGAATTCGATGATCCAAAGCAATACCAAGCGTTATAAGTTTTTTGGCAATGCCTACGCCGAATATAAATTTGCCTCTTTCCTGAAATATAAGCTAAGCCTCACATACGACCGAAGCGATTTCCATGATTTCAATTTTGATCCTATTCACAACCTTGGGTGGGCTTATGTCAACAGTATCGCCTCGATGAATGATAACCGCAGTGAAGCTTCTACATCGACCATTGAGCAGACGCTGACCTTCGATAAAAAAGTGGGCGAGCATACGATTAACGGGATGATTGGAACTTCGGTTCTGGACGGTAAATCAAGCTATGATAATGCCTATGCACTGGGCTTTACCCAGCCTTATTTCGAACAAATCAGTAATGGTGCGACAACCAGCGTAATTGGAGGTTCAGCCGAAAACAGGCTTGTCTCCTATTTCGGACGTGTCATCTACGGCTTTCAGGACAAATACCTGGCAACAGCTTCGATCAGACGTGATGGTTCCAGTCGTTTCGCACCATCTCAACGATGGGGTGATTTCCCTTCTGCAGCTGTTGGCTGGAAGATCAACAAGGAAGAGTTCATGAAGGATTTTACCTTTATTGACCTGTTGAAACTGAGGGCAAGCTGGGGAAAACTTGGAAACCAGGAAATCGGTGACTATGGTTATCAGTCACAGATCAATCCGTATGCCTCTTATGTATTCGGTGGTACCTTAAACGCCGGATCTGCGCAGATCTCTTATGCGGACCCTTCCATTCACTGGGAATCCAAAACAACCTCAAACATTGGTCTTGATGCATCGTTATTCAACAACCGTTTAAGTTTTTCGGGTGAATATTACAACAGTAAATCATCTGATATGCTTTTGGTGGTTGAGATACCTTATTCGAATGGGGTTTATTCCTGGCTGGCTCCAACCATCAATGGCGCTACGGTAGTAAATAAGGGATTGGAATTTACCGCAGGGTGGAAAGACCGCAAGGGTGACTTCTCGTATAGCATCACCGGCAATGTTTCAACGCTGAATAATAAGATCACCTCCTTAGGTTACGGCAACAACCCGATTTACGGAACGATCAGTAAGTCATCAGTCGGAACCTCAGTAGGGGAATTGTATGGTTATAAAATTGATAAAATTTTTAAGACTCAGGCTGAAATCAGCGCTTTAAATACAACTGCCGCTCAGAAAAACGGCGCCGGACAGGTTTATCAGTATCTTTATACCTCTCCCGGAGATTATAAATTCAAGGATCTGAATGGCGATGGTATCATCACAGACAAGGACCGCACCTATCTTGGAAAATCAATTCCAAACCTCTATTTCGGTCTTAATTTATCTGCAGCCTATAAAATCTTCGATTTCTCCCTCGCAGGGAATGGGGTATCGGGTAATAAAATTTACAATGCAATCAATGCATCACTTGAATATGGCGGAGGTGCCGATCAGTATTCCACCCGGATGCTGAATGCCTGGACTCCCTCAAATCCTAATTCAACAACCCCCAGAGTTGTCATGGGCGATCCAAACGGAAACGCAAGAAACTCTTCACGCTGGCTGGAGAATGGTGCTTACTTCAAAATTTCGAATGTAGAGTTGGGGGTTACTTTACCTTCAGCACTTCTTCGGAAATATAAAATAAGCAGCCTGAGGATTTATGCAAAAGGTCAAAACCTTTACACATTTACCAAATACACCGGGTTTGATCCTGACTTTGGAAGTGACGGACTTTTCGACAGGGCCGTTGACCACGGATCGTATCCAAATAAGCCTTTTAACGCTTTCTCAGGGGGATTACCAAATCCAAGGACATTCATGTTAGGATTACAATTAGGATTGTAACTTATAACCTCATTTAAAATTTCAAGAAAATGAAGACTAAAAAAATCATTATACTTTTCGTTACAATCGGATTATTATTCTCAGGTTGTAAGAAGAACTATCTGCAATTAAGCAACCCAAACCTTCAGACTACCGCCACATTCTGGCAAACTGAAGACGAGGCTTTGCTTGGAGTAAACGGGATTTATCATGCACTGGGCTATGACGGTACCTTTATGCGTTTCGCACCTGCCTGTCTGGACAGCCGCGATGATATCACCTGGTCCCCAAGTCCGTGGGACGCTTTCTTTGCTGTAGCTCAGTTTAACCTGGCCGTTACCAATTATATGCCTGAAGCTATGTATGTTGCGCACTATGACCTGATCAAAAGGGCAAATGCTGCAATTGCCAATCTTCCCAATATTACCTATACTGTTCATCCCGAATACAAGGATCGTTTAATGGGAGAAGCGCTGTTTTTACGTGGATTGGAATACATGTACACAGTTCTGTTTTTCCACCACATCCCGTTAATCCTCACTCCCCCCGCAACATCGGCCGATTTCTTTCCAAAACAGGTTGATGCCTCATTGGTATGGGCACAGATTTACAAGGATCTTTCCGCTGCAGCAAATTTATTGCCTGCAAGCTATGACGCTGCAAACCTGGGAAGGGCCACCAAAGGGGCTGCTTTAGCCTATCTCGCAAAAGCACACCTTTTCAATAAGGATTATGCCGGTGCAGGACCAATTTTTAAACAGGTCATTGATTTGGGAGTATATGGACTTATGCCAAATTACGGCGATAATTTCACCGATGAGCATGAGAATAACCAGGAATCGATTTTTGAGATTCAGTTTCAACGGATGAACCAGCCAAATTTAAACTGGGTAGGCGCTCCGGTTGCAAACAATGACCATACCACGGCTCGCGCTATTACCTACGCACCTTCTCCATTTGGTTGGGGCGATATGGCTATCCGCCCCTGGTTATTCCAGGAGTATAAGCAGGAAAAGACGGTTGCCGGCGGTGACGATCCACGGCTAAAAGCTTCAATCACCTATGATTATCCCGGTTGTACCCTCTATTTCCAGAATTTCCGCCAGGCTTTCCCATATGCAGGGGCTGATACTGCCAAATGGGCCACCATGTTCTTTGCACGTAAATACGAAAATGTCAATTCGGAAGCCAATGAGTTTGACTGGCGCTCCGGAATCAACGAACGGTTGATGCGCTATTCCGATGTACTGCTCATGTATGCTGAAACCGAGATTCAGTTAGGAAATAATGCCGAAGCTGCCAAGTACATGACAATGGTTCGTAACAGGGCAAACCTCCCGAACCGTACCGCTGAATTCACTGCAGCTACCAAGACTCAGCTTATGGATCAGATTGCCCACGAACGTATTCTGGAGTTCTGCCAGGAGGGGCACCGTTTCGACGATATCGTAAGATGGGGGTGGTTATCCGACCCAACGAAACTTGCGTTACTCAAATCGCATGACGCTGAATGGAACGGTTATATACCCGGCAAGGAATACATGCCAATTCCGGAGATTGAGATCAATACCAATCCAAACGCCGTTCAGAATTCTTCCTATTAATTACTACAGCGAAATCCGGAGGTGAGGTTTATTCTCCATCTCCGGATCCGGTTAAATAATCAGATTAGAATAAGCCTGCCGGGTATCCTCAGAAATACCGGGTATCGGGCGGCTTATTTATTGATTTTTTCTCTGGTTGCCTTTAAGTAATAAGTACAATATCATGTCGTAATTATTTTTTTCCTCCTTTGACCTCCCCAGGCCCCTGTCCACCTTTCCCCTCCAACGGAGGTAAAAGGAGGAGATTAAAAGGCAGGTATTGTTCAGAATGCGGTAGGTTTAGAGGGGTCAAAAAGGTAATAATCGAAATTTAAATAGTACATCATATCATTCCGATTATTTGTACAGAAGTTTACCGCTTAGGAAAAGTTTAACATCCCATTCAGAGAGGCAGAGCTTTGTCGGCTGTTGTCTGTTGACCGATAACGGGAAGTACAATATTCCAGACACGGTAAGAATGTTTAAGTACCATGAAGTTGTGAACACCTCCGATTATCCGATTAATACATTGTTAATTAACTGATTAAGCTAATTAAAATAACCCTTTTGATGGGCTGTAATATCCGAAACCGGGCGTGATGGCAGAAATACAAACCGGCAAGAAGATACAATACATGCGAATCGAAGCTCAATGAAGTTAATTCCATTTGGCCATTAAAAAACAAATTATTATCAAATGAAACCCTCATAACTTGTCATTGACAATAATATTGGACAAAATCTGTGAGGGTTCCATTAGAAGTTAAAAATAAGTAAGATAATCTAAATTTATCCGAGTGAAAAAATATATTTTCCTTGTTATAAACATCCTGATAATTAAGGTTCTGTGTGCTCAGACCACGATGACTATTGATGTCTCCAAACCGGGCGCTGAAATTAGCAAAGACCTGTACGGGGTGTTTTTCGAAGAGATTAATCACGCCGTTGAAGGTGGTTTATACGGAGAGCTGATTCGGAACCGTGGTTTTGAAGAGAACCGGATGCCTGAAGGGATGACCAGGGAGGGGGAGTACCTTCGCACGCCGAATGGATGGAAACATCGCTTCGTTGAGCCTTCCGGTCTTGAAGGATGGTCACTTTCATTAAGTGGCAAAGCCCTGGCAACCATCAGTCAGGTTGCAATAAATCCGTTAAACGGCGTGACCCCCCATTCGTTGCAACTCGAAGTAAAGGAGGTTAACTCCGGAAATGTCAGCGTTGTGAATTCCGGTTTTTGGGGGATCAATGTTGAAAAGGGAAAAATGTATAATCTGTCGCTGTACGCACATTGTAATCAGGAATATAAGGGAAGTATTGAAGTGCGGCTTGAAGGTGCTGACGGCACAATTCTGGCACGCGAAAAAATTGCCGGGCTCGGATCGGTATGGAAAAGGTTTTCCTGCTCACTTACCGCTTCGGCCTCGAATAAGAAAGCCCGTTTTTGCATCACACCGTTGTCGGAAGGTACACTTTGGTTTGATGTAGTCTCCCTTTTCCCGTCTGACACCTATAAACATCACGCCAATGGGATGCGTAAGGATATTGCAGGTCTGATAGAACAGCTGAAACCGGGCTTTTTAAGGTTTCCCGGAGGATGTATCGTCGAAGGCTCAACCCTGGATAACCGCGTAAAATGGTTCAACACGATCGGGGATATTGCCAAACGGCCCGGGCACTGGGTATTATGGGATTATCAGTCCAGCGATGGGGTTGGTTTTCATGAATACCTTCAGTTCTGCGAGGACCTTGGTGCGGCGCCGATGTATGTAATTCCCGTCGGACTCTCCTGCCAGTTCCGTAAATGTGAAGTGGTTCCGGCAGATGAGCTGAAGCCCTATATCCAGGAAGTTCTCAATGCCCTTGAATATGCATTGGGACCTGTTTCTTCTGTGGGAGGAGCACTTCGGGCGAAAAACGGGCATGCCAAACCTTTTCATATCAAATATTTAGAAATCGGAAACGAGAATTATGGCCCGGTTTACCGGGAGCATTACAATATTTTTTACAAGGCCATCAAGGAGAAATATCCGCAGCTTCATACCATTACCTGCACCGACCCCGGTATGCGGGATGGATTCAAACGATCGGATCTTGCCGGAATCACCGAGCCGATTGAAATGATCGATGAACATTTCTACGAAAGCCCTGACTTCTTCTACCGGAATTTCACACGGTATGATGGTTATGACCGGATGGGACCTAAAATATATGCAGGTGAATATGCGGTAAAGAAATGGGAAAACACCCTGAAGGGGAATCTCGATGCATCACTGGCCGAAGCTGCCTTTATGGTTGGAATGGAGCGAAATGCCGACATAGTGAAGCTCAGTTCTATGGCTCCAACCTTTGTCAACCTCAACGATCAAACCTGGAATCCGGATATCCTGGCTTATGATAATGCAAACGCCTATGGCAATCCTGCTTATCATGTTCAGAAACTTTTTGCCACAAATCTCGCGGACAGATCGCTAAAACTGACAAACACCTATCCCAACAACGTTTTACTGCCTGTTGAAAAAGGGGTTGGAATGCTGGGATTTCTCAATACAGACCTTAAGGCTGAATACAAGGATGTATCAGTGACTGTAAACGGCAAAAAATACGAAGGGGATAAATTGTTTCCCAAAGAGGTGCTGAACAAGGCTTCCAATGGAATCTGGACCGGAAATCATGCCTATCTGGCAATGCCTTTTCTTAAAAGTGTTTATGACGAGACCGGAACCGATGCCTGGAACGACTACACCCTCTCTCTTAAAGCAAAGGCCGATTCCATCGATGACCTGGAATGTTTTAATATTCTGTTTTACACCACCGGGGAAAATAAGCATTACAACTGGAATTTAAGTGAGTGGAGAAGATACAGCTGGTTGCAATGGCATGATAATGGTTATGGCTCTTACTTTGGACAACAGCCGGGTTTCATTGAACCAAACCGGTGGTACGACATCAGTGTTCGGGTTAAAGGGGATAGTCTGTTCTGTTATCTGGACCAAAAACTGGTGCAACAGGTAGCAATGCCCCGAAAAATTGTTCCGGGTCTCTATTCAAGTGCGGGTGAGACTAAAACCGGAGAAATTATTGTAAAAGTCGTGAATGCAACCAACGAATCACAGCCAACGGCACTTAAACTTGAAGGAAAGGTCAAATTAAATCCGGTCGGAAAAGCGAGTATTATATATCATGATGACCGTTTTGCCGGGAATTCACTCCAAAATCCGGAGAATGTCTCCATCACGACTGCTGCCGTAACGGGGGTTTCTGAACATTTCACTTATACGTTCCGGCCTCATTCGGTAACCGTTTTGACCTTAAAAAAGAATTAAATAATTCTAACCGCTTAATATAGATAGGAATAAGATGAAAAAAATTACGATTTCGTTAATCTTCTCTCTGGTATTCCTAATGTCAGGTGGCAAAGCGCAGCCTTTCTTTGTGCATGATCCGGTTATGACCAGGCAGGATAGTGTTTATTATCTTTTTTGCACGGGACAGGGGATCAGTTTTTTTTCTTCAAAGGATATGAAGGAATGGAAAAGGGAGAAACCTGTGTTCAGCGCTGGTCCTCAATGGGCAAAAGACGAAATACCTGGTTTTAAGGGACACATATGGGCTCCTGATATCTCTTTTTACCAGGGGAAATACCGGCTTTTTTATTCCGTATCCGCCTTTGGAAAGAATACCTCCTGCATTGGTCTGGCCGAGAATATGACCCTAAATCCTGCTGATCCGGGTTATCACTGGATTGACAAAGGCAAAATTATCGAATCGGTGCCGGGTCGCGACGACTGGAATGCGATAGATCCGAACTTAATTCTTGATAATGAGAAGAAGCCCTGGTTATGTTTTGGCTCTTTCTGGTCGGGGATTAAGCTGGTTAAACTTACCGATGAACTTTCCGGTCCTGCTCATCCCGAAGTGTGGGTTTCTCTGGCTTCACGTACCAGGGATCCGAATATCCCCGCAACGGAGGCTGGAACCGGTGCCATTGAAGCCCCTTTCATGGTAAAACATAACGGGTTTTATTACCTTTTTGTCTCATTTGACTACTGTTGCCGCGGAGTCCACAGTGATTATAAGGTGATGGTTGGCCGGTCCAGACAAATAGAGGGACCTTATGCTGATAAGCTGGGCGTTCCGATGATGTCGGGTGGCGGATCGGTGGTTGTGCAGGGCGATAAGGATTACCCGGGCGTAGGGCATAATGCGGTTTGTACTTTCAACGGACAGGATTATATTATTTACCATGCATACGATGCACATGATTCGGGAAAACCGAAGCTTATTATCCGGAAACTCAACTGGGATGCGGAGGGTTGGCCACTTGTGGGTAAAGATTTAAAATAGAATTAGTTCCAATAATATTTTGCAGTTTTGTACGTTTGCAAAAGAGGAAGTAGCAGAGCCGCGCTATATTTGCAGTTGGCTATTTATTGCAGCCCCAATGGGCAAATTACCGGAATTTTTACAAGTATTCCGGTAATATTAAAGTCAAACAAATAAAAGATAAGAGTCTAAAAAATTGTCAATGAGTATTGTTCAATCTTTAATCTTATTGTGAATTGATTATCTGAGATACAGAAAGATATAGTTGTGGAATTAAATCATTCCGCTTACTTAATTGACCATTAACCATTGATAAATTCCTAAGTTTCCGTTACAATTCTTGAAGTGATCAAACGAAAAACATCAAACCCTGAAATGAAACTACATTCGCTGAGATATTTGAATTTTCTGTTAGTCGTCTATATAACTCTTTTTGCATTTGCCTGTAAAAAAGGGAGCGTGCCTGAGGTGATCCCGGTTGTGGAAAATCCTCCCAAAAGCGTTCCCAGAAATGTATCTTTTGCAGGTCCGGCCTATGCGGATAATTACATTCCGGTTTCGGGATGGGACCAAAGGGCTCAGTGGAATCTGGCCAATGTGCATGATCCTACGGTAGAAAAATGCGGCGATTATTACTATATGTATCAGACCGATGCATCCTATGGCAATGTACTCGACGGACATGGACACTTCCCCTGCCGCCGTTCGACAGACCTGGTCAACTGGGAGTTCAGGGGAACCGTTTTCCCGGATGTCCCCGCCTGGGTAAAAGATTCATTAAACAATAAACGGGCACGCATGACTCCGGCTCTGCCACCCATCACAAATCCTACATACGGATTTTGGGCCCCCTGCATCCGAAAAGCGGGCAACATTTACCGTTTGTATTATTGTGTTGTGGTAACCAATCCGATTGTAGGAACAGATACGAACCTATCCTGGTCCGAAAGGTCTTTTATCGGAGTGGTCGAATCTGCAGATCTGTCAACCAATGTTTGGGCAGACAAGGGGATGGTTGTCTGTTCGGAACCCGATGGTGTTGCCAGTTATATCCGCAATGGCCCTTCCGACTGGAACGCTTATTTTAAATTCAACGCCATCGATCCCAGTTTTATCATCACCCCCGAAGGACAGCAATGGCTTATTTACGGTTCATGGCATTCGGGAATAGCGGCTCTGCAACTAAATCCGGCCACGGGCAAACCCGATAAACTGGCAACAATTTCAGACTATGGCGTACGCATAGCCGGGCGGGGAAATGTAAGCACCAATCGCTGGCAGGCCCTGGAGGCTCCCGAAATAATTTACAATCCGGAAACTCAGTATTATTATCTTTTTATGGCTTACGATGAACTCTCGGTTGCCTATAATACCCGGGTGGCACGTTCAAAAACAATTACTGGCCCTTATCTGGGTATTGACGGACTGGATGTTACCAATGGTGCGGAATGCTGGCCGATGATCACTCATCCTTATGCATTCAATAATCATACCGGATGGGTCGGCGTCTCTCATTGCTGCATTTTCCAAAACCCGGATACCAAACAATGGTATTACTCATCTCAGGGAAGACTTCCCGCAGGGGTACCCGGAATAGTTGCATCAAATGCGGTCATGATGGGACAGGTGCGTGAAGTATTCTGGACCAGTGACGGATGGCCGGAGGTTATGCCGGAGCGTTATGCTGCAGTTCCGCAGCTTCCTATGGATACTGTTGCTTTGAGGGGAAATTATGAGGTCATTCTGCTGAACTACCAATACCAGGTGATGCAAAAATCAACAACCCTCACGCTATGGTCCAAAGGGAGAGCAACAGGCGCTTTTAATGGAAAATGGACGCTTGACAGCGCCAATAAGATACTTCAAATCGGCAATCAGAAACTGGTGATACGCGATGGTTACGATTGGGAGAGTTCGCCCAGAAGCGCAACTCTGACTTTTACAGGTCTCACTTCATCAGGGGTCACTGTGTGGGGAAAAATGATTTATTAACCGTAATTTTAGCTCAATTAATTAAAGCACATAAAACGTATAAAAATGAAAAAAATAATTCCGTTAGTTATTCTTTTGATGGGGTTCGGTTCCATCATTTTCTTCTCCTCATGTGATAAAACCGGAACAGCTCAGGCTCCCGGAACTGTTACAAAACAATTATTTGGAAAGCTACCCGAGACACCTGAAGTGCAACTCTACACCCTGATCAATCATTCCGGAATCACTCTGAAAGTGACTAATTATGGCTGTCGCATAACTTCATTATTGCTGCCTGATAAAAACGGGAAATGCGCTGACGTAGTTCTTGGATTTGACTCTCTTGCCGGATATTTGTCCAACAACCCCTATTTTGGCGCCTTGGTTGGCAGGTACGGTAACCGGATTGCCAAAGGTAAATTTGAAATTGATGGGAATCAGTACACCCTGGCACAGAATAACGGGGTGAATCACCTCCATGGCGGACTCAAAGGTTTTGATAAAGTGGTGTGGAAGGCCGAAGATTTCGCTACCGGAAATAGTGTTGGCCTTAAACTTCATTACCTGAGTAAGGATGGGGAAGAGGGCTATCCGGGCAATCTGAACGTCGATATAACCTATACATTGACAGATGATAACAAATTGACTATTGGTTATAACGCAACTTCTGACAAAGCTACACCAATTAACCTGACGCAGCACAGCTACTTTAACCTGGCCGGTTCCGGAGACATCAAAACCCATGAACTGATGATTGCCTCTTCAAAATATACGGTGGTTGACAGTACCCTAATCCCTACCGGTGAATTGCGCGATGTCAAAGGGACCCCCTATGATTTTACAACAGTTAAGCCTATTGGAAAAGATCTGATTGCCACAGGAGGGAACCCAATCGGGTACGACCATAATTTCGTGCTCAATACCAAGGGGTTATCTGATCTTGCAGTATACGTTGTTGAGCCTGTCAGCGGGAGGACGATGGAGGTCTATACCGATCAGCCTGGCGTTCAGTTTTATACGAGCAATTTCCTGGATGGAACCATTACCGGAAAATATGGCAGAGTTTATACCCAGTATTCAGCCTTATGCCTTGAAACGCAGCATTTCCCCGATTCCCCCAATCATCCTGCTTTCCCGACAGCCATTCTGAAACCAGGTGAAACATATCATACGACGACTATTTTTAAATTCGCTGTCGTCAAATAAAGGTCATAAATGAAGCACGCATCGATCCTTTTGATCCTGTTATTCAGCATCGGTAGTTTATTCTCTCAGGAGACCGTTTATAAACTTAGCAGTCCGAATGGCAAAATCCAATTAAAGGTAAATCTCGTAGCTGATGGAAAACCTGTCTATTCCATAGATTTCAACGGAGCGCAGGTTATTGGCCAGTCCGGTCTTGGAATCCGGCTTTCAGATGCCGATTTTACCATTGGACTCAAAATCGAGTCTGTTTCAGCGATAAAATCTGTGAAGGATGATTACCAGTTGATTTCGGGGAAAAGGAAACATTGTACTTACCATGGAAATGAACAAACCATCCGTTTTACAAATTTCAGGCAGGAACCTATCGATATGATATTCAGAGTATCCGATGATGGAGTGGCATTTCGGTATTTTCTTCCGGAGAAATCCACTGAAACACGGAAAATTGTTGAGGAATACTCATCCTTCCGGTTAACACCGGGGAGTAAAATTTACATGAGTCCCTGCCCCGATGTTTATATGGGATGGTGCAATTCGCAACCCTCGTACGAGGATTATTACTTTCAGGGAGAGGATATCGGGAAGCCGTCACCTTATTCCGCAGGTTGGGTATTCCCGGCGTTGTTTAAAAAGGATAATACCTGGATACTTTTGACTGAAACCGGCCTGGATGGGACCTACTGCGGAGCCCGTCTTCAACAGTTATCCGAAAATGGTAAATATAAAATCAGGTTTCCCCAGGAAGGTGAGAGGACTTCACCACTCGCACCGCTTTTCCCCGAATCCAAAACTCCCTGGTTAACCCCGTGGCGGATCATAGTGATCAGTGACGGATTAAAAACGTTGATGGAGTCGACCCTTGAAACAGATCTTGCCATCCCCGCAAAAGAGGGTGACTATTCGTTTGTAAAACCGGGAAGAGCTTCATGGAGCTGGATCATGAAAAAGGACCAGTCGATAACCTATCCTATTCAAAAAGAGTACATTGATTGGTCCGCTGCGATGAAATGGGAATATTGCCTGATTGATGTTGATTGGGATACAACCATTGGTTATGAAAAAATCAAGGAACTGGCCGATTATGCCGCCACAAAGGGAGTAGGGTTGCTTCTATGGTATAATTCGGCAGGAAGCTGGAATAGTGTAGCTTACCATCCCAAAGACCGGTTACTGTTTAAGCTGAACAGGGAAGCGGAATTTAAGCGGATCAGCGAAATGGGAATTAAAGGGATTAAAGTTGATTTTTTTGGCGGAGACGGTCAGTCGATGATGAAATATTACAATGACATCCTGCAGGATGCCCTGAAGTATAAGTTAATGGTGAACTTTCACGGTGCAACCTATCCCAAAGGCTGGCAGAGAAGCTATCCCAATTTAGTCACCATGGAAGCGGTGAGGGGATTTGAAAATGTAACTTTTGATCAAAAATGGGCTGATCTGGAGGCCAATCATTGCTGTATGCTCCCTTTTACACGGAATGTTTTCAGTCCAATGGATTTTACTCCGGTTAATCTTACGGAAGTTCCCGGTTTAAACCGGAAAACATCAAGCGCTTTTGAACTTGCCCTTTCGGTTGTTTTCCAGTCTGGAATACAGCATTGGGCCGAAAGTCCCGAAGGAATGGCAAAAGTACCCGATTATATCAGGGAGTACATGAGTGCCGTTCCTACCCATTGGGACGACACCCGCTTTATTGACGGTTTCCCGGGAAAATATGTGGTCTTAGCCCGTAAATCGGGCAACACCTGGTATGTCGCCGGGATAAACGGGGAGAATTCCGGAAAGGAGATCAGCTTCACCTTGCCCTTTATTCCGGGAAATATAAATTCTACTCTTTATACCGACGGGGATACAAACCGTTCCTTTTCAATGTCGGCTTTAAAAATCAAAAACGGGGGGAAGATAAATTTGAAGATTAAGCCGGCCGGAGGTTTTGTTTTGAAAATTGAATAGTCTATAGTGGGCGGGTGACTTTTCAAGTTCTTAAAAATTACTCACCCACGTATTTAAAGAAGATCTGGAAACTGTTAAACTTTCGAGTTCGTTTTTATTCAGGAGTAATTCTTTTTTCTTAAGATTGTGCCGTAGGCATTAAATATGGGTAGGAGGGTAATTTGTCACAAAATATCTCGTCCCGTACGGGACGAAACCTTCAATATTTAATTGTTTTCTACCCATATCTAATCCCTGACAGGACTGAAAATTAAAATTTAACAGTTTTTATTCTTGTTTTATTTTTATAACCGTAAACGAATAACCTGAAAGTACCTGATCGACTGTATTCCCTTTCAATACCACTTCATTTTCAACAGGTGTAAGTAACCTTGGATGTTCCAGCGAATTGAAAGTTGTAAGGCTATCGCTTTGCATCGTAATCATTCTGGCTTTTTTAACCAGCTTCTTTGTTCGGTCAAGAACTACTTTTACCGGCTGAGGTTCACTTTTTGAATTAACCAGTTTCAGTATGATTTCGTGAGAATTCTGATCCCAGGTAGCTGAACCATAGAGCCCTTCCTGACCTGTCAGCGGTTTGTTGTTCATCACCATTGGCAAAACTTCTGACCCCTTATTATTGGAAAACATTTTTTGAACGTAATAATTGACCGTTCCGAAGGATTGCAGGTTGTCGAACCAGATCAGGTCCGGAGTCCACTGCCACCCATCGACATGGGCAAAGAGCGGGGCGTAGGAACAAAGCTGAACCACTGCTGCATTGCGCTCCAGTCCGGTCATAAATGCGGCTTCGGAAAGTGCGCATTTCCAGTGATTATGAGACTGGGGATTTCCGGTTTTGGCACCATGAGCCGCATATTCCCCCGCAAAAACTTTGTAGCTGTTCCGGTCATAGTTATCGTAACGGGTGGCATTTTCCAGGAACCATTCTGGTTTGGCATAATAATGTTCATCAACAATCTGTGCATTTAGCTTTTTCAGTTCTGCAGAAGCATATTCGAAATTCTTTCCGTTTGGGGCAGGACCTGCACTGGATACAATTTTGACCAAGGGATATTTTTCGGTGATTGCTTTTGCAAAAACCGTATATCGTTCGATATACTGAGGTCCCCACTGTTCATTTCCAACTCCGATCATCTTCAGGTTAAATGGTGCAGGATGCCCCATCTGTGCCCGGATTTCCCCCCATTTGGTATCAGCCGCTCCATTGGCGAACTCAACCAGGTCAAGGGCATCCTGAATGTAGGGGTCGAGTTGATCCAATGGGACCAGTTCTGCCGTATTATACTGACATGCCATACCACAACTCAAAATCGGGAGTGGCTCAGCTCCTAAATCCTCTGCCAATTGAAAATATTCGAAGAATCCCATTCCAAAGGATTGAAAATAGTCAGGGGTGTCACGACGTTTAAATTCTGTATTCCAGCGGTTGATGATTAATTTGCGATCATCGATGTTTCCGATAGTTTTTTTCCACTGATAGCGTGTCTCCAGTTCCCTCCCTTCAACAACGCATCCTCCCGGAAAACGGATAAACCCCGGTTTTAAATCGGCAAGTAGTTGAACGAGATCGGCACGCAATCCACCCGGACGGTTTTTCCAGGTGTCACCGGGAAAGAGTGAAATCATATCGAGATCAAGATCCCCTTCACCTTCAAACCAGATATTTAATTTTGCTTTTTTTTCTGTTGCGGTCGCCGCAAAACTAACCTGACATCTCTTCCACGATTCTGAATCGGGTAACAGAGTGGAAGAGCCGATTACTGTGCCCTGGTGATTTACCAGTTCAATACGCATTTTCAGTTTGCTTCTCCCTCTTTGGCGGGCAAGTACGGAAAAGTGGTAGGTCACCCCTTGCCGGATACCCATTCCGCGGAATCCCTCGTTGGATAAACCAAAGGATGGTTCACCGGGGGCGATAGAAATCCTTGCATATCGCGGATTCGATGGGTTCGTCTCACTTTGGTTCAGGATTAGTACCCCCGTTGTCGTATCGGGTTTCATAATCTTCCATCCCATCAGTGGTTTGAGGAACTCGAATGAACGGTTTTTGACCAGCTCTGCGTATATGCCACCGTCGGCGGCAAAGTTGATGTCTTCAAAAAAGATTCCCCACATCGTTGGCTGAACGGGGGCTACAGGTTTGTTGACATCCACCGAAATAATATGTCCCTGTGAAAATGCGTTCAGGCTAATGAACAGGCAGAATAGCGTTGCGAACTTTACCAGTATCAGATTTCTCATTGTAATATAGCGACAGCTTTAAATGAATTTATTTCAGCGGTATCCAGACTTTCATCTTGCTGATCCCCCGATTATTCCAGACAAAATAGGGAATTGCCGTAAAACCCTCTTTTTGATTACTTTCCCGACCTGAAATCGTTTCAATGCCGCCCATCAATTCCGGGCTGAAACCGGCAACAGCTTTACTATCGGCTGAAAGGTACAAATCATTGATGTTTTTATTGTCGACCGACTCAAGACAGTAAACGATCGGTCCCCGTTCCAGGGCAACTTTCCCCAGATCATCTTTAATCTGCTTATTGGCAATAACTTGCCGGATTGCCATAGGCAGCGACAGAGAGACCACATCCCCCTGGTTCCATTCCCGTTCCAGAAGAGCATAGCCTTTATCTCTCCGGAAGGAAATCTTCTTTCCATTAATCTTTATGGAAACTGAATCGTTCTGAGGTTTGGAATAGGCATATAAATCGCCTGGAACCGGTTGGTTTTCAGCCCATCCTGGGATGCGCACACAAAGGGCAAATTTCCCGGTCTTTTCGGGAGAGACAGAAATCTTCACATTTCCATCCCAGGGATAATGGGTTTCCTGTGAGAGGGTAACCTGATTTCCAGCGAGCACAATTTTGGACGAGCTGGTAACAAACAGATTTACATACAGCTTGTTTTCACTTCGGGCATAAATGTAGCCCGGGACCGAAGGGAGAAACCGGCACATGTTGGTTGGACAACAGGAGCAATCAAACCATGGCTGACGATCGAGCGTGCCGCCACTATTGAATTTATATTGAAGATCGCATTCCAGCGGATTAGGGTAGAAATAAGTTTTTCCGTCAAGGCCGATTCCAGAAATCACACCATTGTAAAGACTCCTTTCGAGGATATCGATGTATTTGGAGTCACCATGCAGCAAAAACATACGGTAATTCCAGTAAACATTGGCAATTGAGGCGCATGTTTCGTTATAGGCCGTCAAATTGGGCAGTTCATAATTGTCGCCAAATGCCTCTCCATCATGCCGGGCCCCGATACCTCCGGTGATGTAAAGTTTCCTGGAAACCATATTTTCCCAGATCTTGTCGATCGCCGAAATGTAGGCTGCATTACCGGTGAGGGCTGCAACATCGGCCACTCCGGAGTAGAGGTAACCGGCACGAACGGCGTGTCCAACGGCTTCATCCTGCAGAATCAGCGGCTTATGGTTCTGGGAATAGGCATTCTTGGGATTAATCTCTTTTCCCCGGCAATCGATAAAATATTTGGCCAGAGCAAGATATTTTTCCTCACCGGTAAGGCGATAGAGCTTTACCAGACCCATCTCCACAATTTCATGGCCTGGAGCATCATTCCTTTTCCCCGGGGTAAAAACCTGACTCAGCAGGTCTGCATTCTTTAAGGCAATATCGAGGAAATTCCACTTGCCGGTCGACTGGAAATGGGCAGAAGCAGCCTCAAACAGATGCCCTGAATTGTATAGTTCATGACTTAGTATTGATTCATTCACCCAGCGCTCATTGCCAGACCATTGGTGAGGATGCTGAGGATCGATCGTTCTTGCCGTGTAGAGGTAGCCATCGGCCTCCTGGGCTTTGCCGATGATGACAATCAGGCTATCCACATATCGGTCAAGTTTAGGATCCGGGTGGACGCTCATTGAATAGGAAGCTCCCTCAATAATTTTATAGATATCGGTATCGTCAAATGGGAAAGTGGTGCCAAACTTCCCTTTTTTTTCGGCCGCTTTTACAAAATTGGCCACTCTGCCCGTCTCCTCACATTTGGCAAAAGAGGCCGGAATAGTTACTTTCCGCGTTGTTTCTATCTTTGGCAACCAGAATTGGTCGCTGATTTTCACCTCGTTGAACGGAATACCCTGAATTTGATAGTCCGCTTTCATCGGTTCGTTTTTACACGAAACCAGCCAGGCAAGCAACAGAACAGGAATGGCAAAAAGGTTTTTCATTTGTATATAATTTGTTTTTTAGTAGCCAAATGGAATAGCCATGATGAAATATTCATTTCGGTTGGTGTTATTCCTGTCATTGCTATTTCATCCTCTTATTTGTTTGTTTTCAATCGGATTACGGTAAATGAGTTTGCGGGGAGTTCACAGGAAAATTCTTTTCCAACCTGAATGGAAGTGATCTGCGGTCTGGAAGTCCTGTCATCGGGTGAACCGGTTAACACCGCCTTGGTCCCATTTTTATCCGGAATCCCGGTCCCCTTTAGATTTACCTTCGCATTTACCGGAGACTGAAGCGTATTGACCAGTTTTATAATCAGATCTCCGCCCTTACTCTTCCTGACCACTGAAACAGGCAGACAGTCGGTTTCTTTCGTGGCGACATCCGAAAGGATAACCTTGTTTGAGACGAATTGGTCTCCCGAGTTTTGGCCGTAAAGTTGCTGAACGTAGTAATTCACCGAGGGCATTACGCTGGTATTGTTAAAATAGATCATATCGGGTATCCATTGCGTATTTCCCGATTTTGCGAGCAGCGGGGCGTAGGAAGCCATGCCTACCACATCGCCGTTCCGTTCAAGTGAAGTCATGTATGCCGCTTCCGCGAGGGCGGAACGAAGGGTGTTTTTACGGCCAATGTCATGAGCAGCATACTCTCCGACATAGATATGGGAAGCCTTCCGGTCATAAGTGTCATAGCGATGGAGGTTTTTCAGGAACCAGGATGGCTCTTTGTAATAATGCTCATCAATCGTGTTAAGTTTGTTTTCGCCGGCAAATTTCCAGCCCAGTTCAAAGTCTTCCCCGTCAGGGGCCGGGCCGACTGTCCCGACAATGGTGATTTCAGGATAGATGGCTGTTACTGCATCATAAATCATTTTAAACCGTTCCCTGAATTCGGGTGTCTGTTTGTCTTCGTTTCCAATTCCAATATATTCCAGATTAAATGGTTGAGGATGTCCGGCTTCAGCCCGTTTGGCACCCCAGGTTGAGGTGGATGATCCATTGGCGTATTCAATCAGATCGAGGATTTCCTGGATATAAGATTTCATTTCTCTGGTTGGCAAACCTCTCTGACCCGTACCCCCGATCCTCCAGGTTCCCCCTGAGTTCTGGCAGCTGACTGCGGCTGGCACAACCGGAAGTGGTTTGGCCCCAATATCTTCGCAAAACTGAAAGTATTCAAAATATCCAAGGCCGGCAGACTGATGGTAATTCCAGATATCACGTTGTTCAACCCGTTGTTCCACCGGACCGATCGTGTTTTTCCAGCGATACATATTGCCGAGGCCATCACCGTGAACCAGACACCCGCCCGGGAAGCGCATAAATTTGGGCTTAAGATCGGCAATAGTCTGTGCCAGGTCAGCGCGAAGACCATTGGTTCTATTTTTAAAGGTATTCTGAGGGAATAGCGAAACCTCATCCAGGGCAAATTTCCCTTTTCCTTTTGCCAGTATCACAAAACGACAGCTGTCGTTGCTTTGAGATGCACTTATTGTGGCCGAATATTTCTTCCACTCCTTTGAATCGGTGGTGAAGATTGTTTTCGCGCATATTTGACCTTTTGAATTTTGCAATTTGATTTCAAACGAAATTGATTGTCCGGATATCGGTCTGAGGAAAGCAGAAAAATCGTATTTCTCTCCGGCCCTGATTACGATCCCATCGAAACCCGTATTGGTCAAGCCAACCCCCTGCTGACCTTCATCTTCTACATTCAGAACCACATAATGCGGATTATTTCCATTTAACGGAGTGGTTGTCTCAACAGAGATGGTCCCATAGCCGAATCCGTCGGTTGTATATTCCCATGCTGTGAGCGGATTCCATCCCTTCCGGTCTGCCGGAGAGTATTCAAAGGAGCGATTCTGGATCAACTCGGCATAGAGACCGCCATCGGCAGCATAATTGAGGTCCTCGAAAAAGATCCCGAAAAGATGGTCGCTGATTTTTTTGCCCTTTGTGCAATCTATAGAAATAGTGGCTGTCGGTTCAGGTTTTGAGGCGCTGTTTTGATTGACCCTTGAGGGAGAGAACCTCTCTTTTCCAACAGCGGAAACCGATCCAACGAAGATAATTAAACTAAAAAAAACTGCAAAAGGCACATGATTTTTCTTCATTTCCAGGATATTAAAGGTAAAGTTAATCTATTTGGTTTGCGTTCATGCCGGTCACGTGAAAACCCTTTGTTCAGGTAAAAATGGATTTGCGTCTTAGAAAGCGAAGACAAATATAGAAAACTGGTAAATATTTATTGCAATATTTTGAAAATAAATAGTAAAAAATACTCTTTATATTTTAGGGCGCTGGTTTAACTTCGAAATATTGCAGGTATAGCGGGGAAAATTAGGCTGCTAAATGATGATTAATGAATAGTATTTAAGTGAGTTAAGGCTTAAAGCAATAAAATTAAGGTGGTATATACTTTTAAAGTAAAGAAAGAAGAATGAATTCAATCATTGTGGGTGATTTCGATTTGATCAATTTTCCCTCAATTTCAACATAAACCCTCCCCCCTGAGCCATATGTATTGGCAGAATAGTATGTTTGTCTGCTTCGAATGAGGTGATTGCATAATCGGCTGCAAATTTGTCGGCATTGATGCCATCCTTACAAAAGGTCGCCGTAAATTTTCCTTCACCAATAAAATCAAGGGAGAGGGAGAAGTCCCGGGATGTCCAGTCGGTGAGCCCTCCAATGTACCAGTCATTATTCTTCTTTCTGGCGGTAATAATGTATTCGCCCACTTTGGCTTCCGGGACCACTGTTTCATCCCACCCTGCAGGAACGGATCCCAGCAGCTCCATGAATTCCGGTTCCTGATACCCTTGTGACGGGTTACCTGAAAATATCGGTATTGGATTGTCGTAGACCACAAACATGGCGAGCTGGTGACACCTTGTTCCGAAACTCATCGGCATCCCCTCAATGTTTCGGAATCCGGATTTGGTGGCATTGTTGAGGAACCCCGGTTCGTAGTCGAAAGGGCCAGCCAGCATCCGGGTAAAGGGCAAAGTGAGGTCGTGACGGGGCGAAACCTTGTCACTCCAGATATTATATTCGGAGCCCAGAACGCCCTCCCGGGTAACCGCATTGGGATAAGTCCGGTTAAATCCCTTAGGGGCATAGGCTCCATGATACATGATCATGATTTTATAGGCAGCGCACGCCCTGGCCACCCGCTCGTAAAAGTTAACGGTCTTTTGATCATCCCGATCGATAAAATCGGTCATTATGAAATCGACCCCCCATTTATTAAACTGAATCAGTGCACTATCCAGCTGTCTGTTGAGGGTTGAGGCCAATGTCCACATGCTTAATTTAATGTGTTGAGATTTGGCGTATGCAGCCAAAGTTTCCATGTTGATCTCAGGAACTATTTTGAACAGGTCATTGTTGTCGCTCCACCCTGCATCCATCATAATCCGGTCAAAGCCAAAACGTTTGGCGAAGTCAATATAATACTTGTATGATGCGGTGTTTACGCCTGCTTTAAACGGAACATGAAACAGGTTGATGTTGATGATCCATTCATCGGTACATTTTCCTGCGTGAACCCAGGAGATGTCGTTGATGGTTGAAGGTTCTGCCAGTTTATAAACCATATCGTTTACAGGCAGGTCTTTATCCAGGGGCGCAATCATCAGAATCCGCCAGGGGAGGTTTCTGGTTCCGGCAGTATGAGCGATGTAATTCGCACGTTTTGTGACTATTGCCTGAGAATAAAATTCGTGGGTCTCCTTTTCTTCAAGTGGAAAGGGGGCGAAAATACCCTCCAGAGCCTCGCTTCCGGTCCCCTTTAAAAACATTCCAGGGTAGTCGCGAAGGTCAGATTCGGTGATTGCAATTTTGGGATTCCGGGACGGTACCACCAGTACCGGCGAAAAGGCTATTGCGGAATCGGGTATACTGCTCATGGTTAGCAAAGGATAGAGCTCCTCGAAACTCGTGTGAAAAATATCGGCGTTTGATTTTTTATGGATTTGGGGGAAATAGACCGTTGGATTATTTAAGAAGGAGAACCTGGCAACTTCATTTTTGATATAAAGGCTGTCCTTGAAAAGGGTCGAAATGCGGTAGGCCATCCCTTCGTCATATATTCTGAACTTTACCTCGTAAGGTTGTTTAAATTTTATTACTAATTCATTGTAATTGTCGGTGATCACTTTTCTTCTTTCCGGAACCGGAACAACAATTTGAGACTTGACCTGATTCAGTTTATGGGATACCATCCTGTTTTGATCTGACAACGCCTTTTGACCAATCGGAAGAAGGTCGATAACTGAATTCCCGGTTATGGTGCTGTTCCTGAGCTGAACTGAATAATTCAAATGGTCACTCATCCAGACTTTAACCATAAGCTTCCCGTCAGGCGAGGAGACTTTTAAGGTATCTACAGAAGCTGATTTTGCTGAAAGAGAACAGCTAATCAATACGAAGAGTAATAATTTTTTCATGGCGTTTAGTCTTTACTATTTTTTATTGGCTTGTATTGCGTTTTACTTTATCGAATAAGAGATCTTATTGCGGATTCCGGTCAGTTCAACCGAATGATTAACATTGATGAACTGCTTTTGGTTGATGTCGAATTCACTGGCGTTGGCTTCAGTAAGGAAATGAATCTTCCATCCCGGTTCAGAAGAATTTATTTCACAGGTTATCCGGTTAGTTGTTTTTGTGTAATGAATGGATAACCTGTTGGTTCCGACAATCAGATTTTTTAATTCAGCGTTTTTCCAGGATGTCGGCATCCGAAGGTGGATCGTAATCTCGTGATTGTACGCATTGGGCTGGACTCCAAAGAAATACTGGATGAGCGGAATGTTAATGCCCGTAGTATTCCAGGCCTGAACAAACATTCCGTAATCCGGGGAAACTTCATAAGTGGTGCCGGGAGTCGCATAGCTGAATGTGTTTAAAATCCTGTGCATATACATTAGCGCCGTATCGGGCATTCCATATTTTGCAGCTGCCACAGCCAATCCTGCAGTAGCTGCCGGCATAACGGCCCGGTAATAGGTAAAAACGGAATCCTGCATGGATTTTTTTTCATCTATGGTCACATCATCAGGTCTTTCAATACCACAAACATATTCACCAAATTTGTTCGTGAAAAACGAAGCACCTTTCAGCATCCTAAGCGCTCTTAACGTATCAGCAATCCCCGCCTCCATTGGCTGAAGACCGGAAGAATTATAGTAGACCACATAACCCTTTTGGGAATAAGTATTGTTGATGATCTCCTCCTTCAGCTCGCTGAGTTTAATCCCAGCCCACCCATTTCTACCGGGATGTACTCTTTTTACCAACGCTTCGTTGGTTATTTTCAGCGCCTTTTCTTTGGAAGTGATAAAATCGGCATAACGGTTTTCACTTTCAATCCACCAGTCCTTGTTGATTTGATTTTTCAGAATTTCAGCTTTTCGGGCATATTCCCGGGCATCGTTCGGTTCCTTGAAAATTGTGGCCATCTGACTCAGGATATTCAGAAACTCGAACGTGTTTACCTGAACATCGAGCATTTCATCATTTAAACCTTCAATTTCAGTCCCGCCATATCCTTCGATATAACCATTGTGGTTGGCATCATGTTGTTGTAGCCAGTTCCAGGTTTTTTTTGCAAATTCATAATTTTTCTTTAAAAACTGCAGATTACCCGTCCATTTGAAGATATGCCAGGCTGAAATAATATGTAATTGCGACTCTTCCATCCTTCCCTTGTCATAAACAACGCCATTGGTTGAGACTTCATGGATAATTCTTCCGCACCCTTCGTTGGTTTTGTCTGAAATCCGCTTGAGCATGGAGAAAGAGTTGTAGAAAAGTTGGGGATCAAGGGTGCCCGTGAGTCCAGTAAACGCAGATGCCTGATCGTTACTGAAAAACCATGGATAATCGGGCAATCCTGCACTTAATCCCTGACCCAGTCCCGGAACATCGCGGACCAGCCAGTCGGTGGAGTATTTTCCCCAGTTAAAGGCGGTTTCCAGAAGTTTATCCGGAATAGTAATTTGTGCCGTTTTCTCAATTGAGTCATACCGAAGTTTCTTAATTGAGAATAGGTTTGGTAATTGCAGTCGTACTTTTGAAATATTTTGTTCAATTTCTGTCTTACCCGTTAATGATCCGGATAGATAGAAACGGAATGTAATTGAACCGGCAGCCGGGATAAGGCATGGCACTGAGGTGAAAGCCGATATCCCATTCCCTTTATCGGAAGCTTTTTTTATCCTTTTGCACCGGACCTGACTGTTCTCAAAACCAATACCGGCATACCAGGGATTCCCCAAATCTCTAAAATAGAGGATGTCATTATTTTTGTCAAAGGAATCGAGTGTATCCCGGTGGTCAGTCATCCCGCTTCTTTCTCCGAGCCAAACGGGCATTAAATCAATATCGGTTCGCAGTTCGATCTCGAAATTCCTTTCCCGATCCGAGGTATTTCCGATCCTGTATTCTACAACCAAAACGGGCAGATTGTCTGGTGTAAATTGTGTTTGGACAATGGTGATTTTTTCTTCTGGAATATGATACCTGAATTTTGTTGCAAATGAACTTGTGATGAAACTGTCGCAAACACTTTTGTACTGAAATCCGGTTTTGGTCTCTTTTAACGAAAAACTGAAGCCGTCCAGAAGCTTAATGGGTTGTTGCCAGATTCCGCCCATCTTCCCGGGAAGATGAAATCCAACTTTAGGGAATCCTCCTGACTGATCCCCGATGCAGTAGAGTCTGCTGCCTGCGGTTACATAAAGATATTCCGAATTTTGTGGCATCCCATTAATATGCGGCAGATCTGAGGTGGCCGTATCCAGATTAAATTTGTCGTGCTGGGCATGCAGGTTAATGCAAAACAGAAATATTGCAACGATTATCAGGGATGTAGATTTCATAATTAGTTCATATCCAATGAGATGTATTGATGGTGCATTAAGATTTAACCGAATGGATTCTAATGGGTGACAACGTAAGTTTTTTTCTCAATTCCGACACCAGTGATTATTAACGATTTCCATTCAGATGGCAGAGCACTTTTTATCTGCTTGATTCCATTTGGGGTAATATCGAGTCCTCCGAAACCCATAAGCATACTTTGGATGATTCCGCCTGCTCCGGTTGCGAAATAGGGATTCGTCCCACCTTTGGTTTCTGCAATTACCCGAAATGGTGGATTCAAATTGGGAATATAGGCCTCTTTAAAAAATTGGCCGGCTTTATTTCCATCCCCTAATCTTGAATAGAGCAGGGCAAAAATAGCCTGCGTCATTGCGGGGGTTCCTTCATTGGGTATCCTCGTTTCGTAGTAAGCCAGGTCTCTTTTTATCCGGACTGTATCTGTTATCGTTTTCAACGGGTAGGCCAGTAGATTTACGTCGGCTTGTTTGATCCCTTCACCATGATAGCTTTGGTGTTCTTTGGTAACACCGTTTGGAAGTAACAGGATTGGGATATTCTCAGCAACTAGATTCCAGTCGGGATTTGGAACTATTCCAAGGAGCAAGGCTGCGGCAGATGCATTTCGAAGATTGGCTATTGCAGCTGCGTTGGTAAAAGCGTCATTGTCGATATTTTCGGCCCATTCGTCGGCGGCGACTACGTTTATAATGTCGTAATGGCCGGGAGTATTACGTTCAACACGACTGCACCAGAAGTCAGCGGTAGCCAGCAGGATTGGCCACCCTTTCTCCTTAAGCCACTCCTTATCCAGGGTTACACAATAGTAGTTCCAGGCCGCCAGCGCCACGCAGGCCGTGATATGATGTTCAAAAGGACCGGATAGCGCCCATGCCGGGGTCTCTTCCAAACCCGATCCCGCACTTTCCCATGGAAACATCGCCCCTTTAAATCCATGTTCAAAGGCATTCTTTTTGGCAGACTCCAAACGTTCAACGCGGTAATCTATCAGGGATTTTGCAATTTCTGGGTGTAAAACGAGCAAGGCCGGGAACATCCAGAGATCTGCATCCCAGAATACATGACCGTTATAGCCCAGGCCGGACAATCCCATCGGGGATAGGGAAAAAGAGGTCCCCTCACGCGAAAAGGAATACAAATGATAAAGCATGCTGTGGACATCCTGTTGCGACTGGTCGTCTCCTTCAATCCGGATATCACTTTCCCATAATCTCTTCCAGGCTTTTTTGTGAAATGCAAGGAGCCGGTCATGACCCTCCAGTTTCGCAAAGATAGTTAACCGCTCAGCCTCATTGAGCGGGTCGTCATTATGGGCCGAAGAGATGGAAGATCCGGCTATTGAAAATGTATAATGTTCTCCTGCCTTCAACAGCTTATCAAATTTCATCAGGTGGAGGTTGTTATCCCACATCTCATGAATCACCTGTGGTTCAGACTGATGTGACTCGTTGAAAAGAAAACACGTCGAGGCACACAGCTGCAGTTTTCCGGTGGGGCTTTTTGCCGTTGAAGTCAAGAGGTCAATTGAAACATGGGGTCTGACAATCTGGTTGTAATAGTTTTGGACATCCCGCAGCGCGTCGGGTGCCTCCATCACGCTTGATGCGGTAATGGAAAGATCTTTTTTTGCAGCAATCGTAATTTCCATTAAAACGGTAAACGGAAGATGACGCAGCGAATAATAGCTGTATTTTATGCTTGCCTTATCGCCGTAATCAAAGGAGCTGCTAAAGGAGGCATCATGCATATTCAGCTCCTGCATAAAATTACCGATACTTCGGGCATCCACCCTTTTCCCGTCAATATCCAGTCTCATATTCAGCAGATTGAAACTGTTTATGAAATTACTGACCCGTCCCCGGCCATACAAATCGTAAGTTCCGGCCAGCACGACATCCTTAACTTTGAATGGCTCAGGTGAAGACACAATTCCGATCATCCCATTAGCCACGGTAACGCCGTAGTAATCTGATGGATTTATATATTTAGCGGTTATGATCCATGGATCAGTCTGTGATTTAACGGATTCAATACCCAAGGTAAAGAATACGATACAGATAAACAGAAATCTCATAATCTTGATGTTAGAATAATTTTATCGGGAATGGTAATTTTTTTATGCGGCACAGACAACTTTACTCCCGTTACAGGAGAAGCTGGAAATTCATTCAAAAAAGGTGGTTAAGATTAAAAGGGTTAGGCAATCTGATTGCCTAACCCAAATTTAATCATTGCTTAAATGAAAATAAATGAACAAAAACTAACTAAAACTAATATCCGGAGTTTTGTTTCAGATTCGGATTTGACTGAATCTGAGTAGCAGGAATTGGCAGGAGCGAACGGTCAACTCCGTCTGCGGGTTTGTAATCCCAGGCAACCCCAAACTTGCCAAAACGGATCAAATCGTTTCTTCTCCACCCTTCCCAGGCAAATTCACGACCGCGTTCAGCAAGGAAGTTTGCATCATTCAATGAGGTTAACGGAGCTACCGGGTTGCTGCCGCGTAAGCGCACCCTGTTTACCAGAGCCAATGCGTCCGTGCTCGATGGATTCTGTCTGTATTCCGCCTCTGCCTTCATCATTAATACATCGGCAAAACGGAGTATCGGCATATCACTGTTCATCATGCCGCCGGATCCCATATTGCCAAAATTACCATAGCCGTCCATCATATATTTGCCTCCACGCGCACCATCCCAGTGGTCTGCATTGTTGACAGGATCTTTGGCCGTAAAGTCAATTGCATACACTAACTGGCGTGTTCTCCCCTGGTCGTCCGTTTGAATGCTGGGTGTTACTCCATCAGGAAAGAACTGAGGGCCGGCTATAAACTGAGCACGACGAATATCGGTCGATTCGAAGCTGCGGTAGAAGGTGGGTAAGGTAGCAGCGCCATCCCAGCCACTTGCCCATGGACCATAAGTATCTCTTGAATCGTCAAGTGAAAACATAGCGCTCATATTCACACAAGCGGTCCCTTTGTTCTTACAAACCATGGTGAAAAGAGTTTCAACATTGTTTACACCGTTGGTGGCTCCAAATACATGGTGGTAACTTGGATCCAGGCTATAGCTGCTGTTACTTACAATATCTGAAGTAAGTGTAACCACGTCGGCCAGATTTGCATTAGCCGTACCAAGATAAATGGCAGAATTAAGGTATAATTTTGCAAGCAGGGCTTTGGCAGCATACTTGTCTACCCGGCCATAACTATTGGTTGCGGGAAGGGCATTGGTTGCCAGATCGGTCAGTTCCGTCTTTACAAAATTGTAGAGGTCGGCACGGGAAGCCTGTTTGGGAGGATTGCCTGCATCATAGGTAGCGTTTGTTACCAGGGGCACATTGCCAAAGTAATCGACCATATTAAAATAGGCAAATGCCCTGAGAAACCTGGCCTCGCTGCGCATAACTTTAACATCACTGTCGTCTTTAAAGCTGCTTGCATCAATCACAGCTATGTAGGTATTGGTAACCGCTATGATGTTTGAGAGTGAATTATAAAAATTATTAACTTCATTGGTAGCGGGTGTAACGGTATGCAAAAAGATGAGCTGGTTATCACCTTTCCAGTCAGTTCCGCGTGCGGGGAACAGCATTTCATCTGTTGAACCCCCACCAAAATAATAGACATTCTGTCCACCCCAGACACCTATGCTGGTGTAAACTCCTGCGAGCCCGTTTAAAAATTCGCTTTTAGACTTAAATGAGGTCTGGTCGGTTAACTGGCTGTTGGGGGCAATATCTAGTTTAGTACAACTTGCAAATGCTGCTGCCAAGATCAATATGGCTATTATCTTTTTCATTTTCATCACTGTTAAAAGTTAACATTAATTCCTAAAATATATGTCCTGGCGTGAGGATATGAGCAGTAATCGATACCTAATGAGTTGACACCAAAATTACCGGCAACGTTATTTACTTCCGGGTCATACCCTGAGTATTTGGTGATTACAAACAGATTCTGGGCAGCGAAATAAATGCGGGCAGATTTTATAACTGTTGGGAAAACCTTGATTTTGTAACCCAGGGAGAGGTTATCCAGGCGCAGAAAGTCTGCATTTTCGACCCAGCGCGAAGAACAGTAAACGATACCGCTGGTAAAGCCGGCTTTATGTAGTTCAGCTGCTGCAGGGGTTGTATTTTGTCCGGGTAAACGGTTACCATTGCTTAATTCAGCCAAAGTGTTATTCCAGATACTGGCGCCAAGCTGGCTCCTCAACACAAAAGACAAATCCCAGTTTTTGTAGCTGAAATTATTGGTGAAACCAATTACATAGTCAGGTAAAGCTTTTCCCAGAATTGACGGATTAGGTGAAGCAAAAGTCTCAGCATTATTCGATATGCCGGTGAAAACCTGTCCGTAGAAAGATCCCAGGGACTGACCAATGCGAAGAATCTGGGGGTTGCCACTTGCTCCTGCGCCGCTGCAGATACCATAATTAATGTCTTTATTATTATACAGTTCGGTGATTTTATTCTTGTTATATGCAATATTTAAATTGGCATTCCATTTGAAATCCTTTTTACTAACTAATGCAGCATCGAGGGTTAATTCTATCCCGTTATTCGTCATTGCACCGACATTTTCCAGATAGGTCGAAGCCACAGCAGGTTGAATAGCCGAAATGGCCAGCAGAAGGTTGGTTGTTTTTTTACTGTACACATCAAGAGTCCCTCTGAGTCTGCTTTTAAGTACGGCAAAATCAAATCCTGCATTAAACTGTGCAGTCTGTTCCCATTTCAGGTTCGGATTGGCAATCCCTGTAATGTTGTAAGGGGGATAAAACGTGCCTCCGAAATAGGTTCCCTGACTGCTGTTAATTGCATAAGTTGAGCTATACTTGAAATTACCAATATTCTGGTTACCAGTGACACCATAGCCAACGCGGAGTTTCAGATCATCAATTGCCTTGGAATCTTTCAGGAAACCTTCTTCTTTTAATTTCCAGGCAAATGCTGCAGATGGGAAAGTTGCCCAACGGTTATTTGGTCCAAAACGTGAAGACCCGTCCTGACGTACCGTGGCTGTCAGGAAATATTTGTTGTCGTAACTGTAATTAGCACGGCCATAAAAGGATATCAATCGGTTTATCTCTTCGTTGTTTGAGGAAACCGCATTCACACCACCGCCAATATTGTCAGCACCTAAATTGTCCGTCACAAAACCTGTGGCAACGGTGGATTGAATATAATTGTCAAACTCCTGCCAGGAATATCCACCAACCAGATTCAACGCATGCTTTTCGGCAAAGGTTTTATTATAGGTCAGGTAAGTTTCAATCAGTTTATTGGAGTGGTTTGTATTTTCAAGCATTGCACGTCCTTGGACTGATTTTGCAGGCATAGAGTTAATCGGCTGATAGACTTTACGCAAAGCATTGTCGTTATCATAACCAACATTGGCTTTCAATGATAAGACTTTGGGAATGAAAAAGAAAGTAGCATCTCCATTCAGAATGGCCCTGTTTCCCTTGGTTACGTCAGTAATCTCTTTAACCAAAGCTACCGGGTTTCTGGCCGAAACGGAACCTGCTTCTTTGAAGGTACCATCTGCATTATAGATGGGTTGAGTCGGGTCATATTTCAACGCATTATTAATGACCCCACCATCAGCTCCATTAGTCTGTTGCTCCAGAAAGTTGTTAAATTTATAGCTGTAATTGTTTGCGTTCAGGTTAAGAATTAACCGGTCATCAAACATCTTGTGATTCAAATTAATACGGGTAGTATAACGATCAAGTCCTGAAGCCAGAACAATCCCATCCTGGAGTGAGGCGCTCACTGATGCCCTGTAGGTAGTTGATTTATTCCCACTTCCAAATGTTATGGAGTGATTCTGACTTAATGCGTTGCGGAAAATGGCATTTTGCCAGTCTGTGCTTGCTCCGGTTGATGCTCCCGGCACATATTGACGATATTGATCAGCACTTAAAACACTGATTTTCTTTGAGGCCGCAGAGGTGCCCGCAGAACCTGAATAACTTACAGAGAGAACACCTTCTTTTCCCCCTTTGGTTTTGATCAGAATGACCCCATTGGCCCCGCGTGAACCATAGATCGCTGCCGCAGAAGCATCTTTCAGTACGGTTATCGACTCAATATCATCAGAAGCAATCATGGAAAGCGGATTGACTGCCATATTGCTAATTCCGTAATCACCACCGAGGTCGGTAGAAGCACGCGAATTGTCAACTGGTACGCCATCGATAACATAGAGTGGCTCGCTTGATGCCGAAATGGAGTTGACACCTCTGATCCGGACATTCGTATTTGCCCCTGGCTGACCGTTATTGGGGGATACCTGCACACCCGCAATATGGCCCGTAATTAGCAATTCAGGCGAAGTTGAATTGCCATTATTGAAATCGCTGCTGTTGATAACGGCTAAAGCTCCGGTGGCATCCGATTTCTTGATCGATCCATAACCAATCACAACAACCTCATTTATTCCGACGATCTCTTCCTGCAAAACGGCATTTATAACCGATTGGCCTCCAATGGTCACTTCTTTGGCTTTCATTCCAATTAAAGAAAATGAGAGGGTTTTGGCATCGGCAGGTACCAATAAACTATAATTCCCGTCCTTGTCGGTCACGGTTCCAAGTATTGTCCCCTTTACGACAATTGAAGCCCCCGGAATGGGCATTCCGGTTGGATCGGTTACCTTACCTGATATCTTGTTCTCTTTTTGCTGGCCTTCGGCGGATGAACCTGCTGTTAAAACGATCTGGCGATCAATCACCTGATATTTTACATTGGTTCCTGTAAATAATTCCTCCAGGATATTTGCAATCTTCTCTTCACTGGCATTTATGGATACCTTGCGGTTCACATCAACCTGCTTCTGATTAAATAAAAAGAAGAATTCGCTTTTATTCTCAATTTGGTTCAGTACGTCATCAATTTTTGAATCGGACATCTTCAGCGTAATCCTGGTCGACTGAGAGTAACTTGAGGCAGCCAACATACTGTTAATCCCAAGAATAAGCATTAAGAACATTAGTCGCATAATTCGTGAAATTTTAGTTAGTATTGGGGCATAGGTATCCCCAGAGTTAAATTTTTTATTCATACTTTTGTATTGTTAGTGAATTTTTAATTTTTAAACATTACTAATTATGACAGGAAGACGGGCCAACGTTTTCCTGTTGTTTTTTTTAGTCTGGTTTTTTTATCATAGGCAGCGTATTTAGTTTGGTTATTAATTTGATTTTCTAACTCTTAGAACGATAGTTTGTTTGGAATAGGTACCGTCTGACTCCCTAACCCGGTCTTCGATCTTATAATCGAGCGGCGAGGATATTTTAAGGAGCCGGAGTACTTCGCCTAAATTTTCATCCTCGAAGGTGGCTCTGTAACGAATGTCGGCATGCTGCGGATTCTGCACCTGGACCTTGACATTGTACCATCTGCCGAGCTGCCGGGCCAGATCTTCAAGTGAAGCATTGCGGAGCATCAGCTTTCCCTCCTTCCATGCGGAGAAATTCCGCGCCGGAGCCACAGCCCTGGTTAAGGTTTGTTTTGCAGGGTAATAGCTAACCTGATCATCGGGTTTCATTTCAACAGGTGCTTCAAACCGATCACTTTTAAGGAATATACTTCCCCGTTCAAGGGATATATCTATCTGATCTTCATTGGTATATGCGGCTACATTAAAAGCAGTTCCTTTAACTTCAATGTCCAGAAATTTTGTTTTGACCACAAACTTATGGTCCTCATCATGCTTTACGTCAAAAAAGCCTTCACCCGTAAGTTCCACTTCTCTTGATTGATTGAAATTTAATGCGTATTTCATTGTAGAACCGCTGTTTAACCAGCCAAATGATCCGTCCGGAAGATTGAATTTAATCCTTGAGCCAAGTGGGGCGCTTATTTCTGCGTAACTTTCCGCTTTAGCAGACTCCCTGTTATGATAGGTTATCATTCCGGTATAGACTAAAATAGGAATCAAAAGAATCGCGGCAATCCGTGCATACCAGGTGATCAGTTTTTTAACCGTGGTTTCTGCACATTCCCCCGGTGTGTTGTTAATTTGGTAATTTAATTGATGCAGAATGTGATCCAGCTTGTAATTATCGGCATGTTCTGCAAGGGAATTATTCCACTGTTGCTGAAGAATCTCTTTTAATTCTTCAAGATTTGATTCTTCCTTAAATGAATTAATCAGATAGTTCTCCTCCTCAATTGAAAATCCCCCTTTAAAGTATGCTTCAATTCGCTCTTTGTCAATTCCCGCCATGTTCCTGTGTTTGATCAATAAGGTTGCCTTTGCAAAATCTTCAGATCGATAATTATACCGGTCAAGCTATCTTGCCTTGGATGATAGTAATATCCGCCAACCCGTTATTTCCCCTATTGGAGGGGCAATAATCTTAAATATTTTTTTGATTTAGGAATAGAAAAGCATAAAGAAGAGTATGCCTGCCAGATCTTCCTTGGCCAAATGTTCCCGGACAAACTTCACCGCCTCGCCAAGCTGGTTTTCGACCGTTCGTGGACTGGTGCCAAATTCTTCGGAAATCTCTTTGACCGTAAACCCTTCGAACCTGCTTTTGATGAACACCTCTTTGCGTCGTTGTGGTAAATGCTGGATGATCTTATCAATATTGTTTCTGGTTGATTGATAATCAATATTCTGGTCTGTAGACAGGTCAATGTCAGCCAGAATTTGCTGTTCAAGGTATTTGGTACTTAATGCCCTTTTTACAAAAATCTTTCTGATTCTGTTGAACGCAATGGTGAAAATATAGGCTTTGAAGGAGAGATCCTCCTTTAAGTCAACCCTTTTTTCCCAAACTTTCATGAAAACATCCTGAACCAGTTCTTCTGCATCAGCCTCAGATTTAAGATAGCCATGCGCAAAACGAAATATTCTGTTCCCGTAAAGCTGGAACAGCTCATTAAAAGCCCGGACTTCCCCTTTTGATAAAGCTTTTACCAGTTGTGCTTCTGATAGATTCAACAGATTCAAGATTAAGTCTTAGGTAAGATTATGCTATTAATACAAATATACACTTTTCAATTATTATATTGTTTAGTTTAGGAATATTTCGGTTTTATAATGGTGAAATTTCATCCGGCTGCCATGCGGTTTTAATATATACTGCCCCTGCCTGTAAACGCGATTGGCAATTTCATCGTGTTCCCGGAAATATCACTTACCGGAACTCCTGAATTTCATCCCTTAAATTTCCAATAAGTTGTTTCGCATGCAGTTAATTTAATCCGGATTTATTAGTCTGGCTGTATCCTCTTTTAATGGTCTCTGACTGGTCCGGTCAAGGATATAATTGCCCATGACCAGGCAATCCATTTCGGTAACTAAAAAATCGCGGTATGCATCGTTAGGATTACAGACAATAGGTTCCCCCCTGATATTGAAAGAGGTATTTACAACCATGCCACAACCGGTTAATTTCTTAAAATCACGGATCAGCATCCAGAACCGGGGATTTGAGGACTCGCTAACCGATTGAATTCTTGATGAATAGTCGACATGCGTTATCGCCGGTACCCCTGAACGGATATGGTACAAACGATCATAAAGGTTGAAATCAGAATAACCTGAGGGTTCCGGCGTTCGCAGTTTCCTCTTTAAGCTTGAAACAAAAAGCATATAGGGAGATGGCGTCTCAGTTTCAAAGTATTCGTGAAGGTCTTCTTCCAGCACGACTGGAGCAAACGGACGAAACCCCTCTCTGAATTTAATTTTCAGGTTAAGCTTCTTCTGGATCTCAGGATTTCGGGGATCAGCCAGGATACTGCGGTTTCCAAGAGCCCGCGGCCCGAATTCCATACGGCCCTGAAACCATCCAACAATCAATCCGTCAGCTATCTTTTGACTAACCTTTAAAGTCAGTTCACCAAAATCTTTGAAATAGGTAAATGGAGCCTCATACCGGTTAAGCACACGTCCGATTTCAGCATCAGAATATTGTGGTCCCAGTAAGGCATACTTCATGGAATCATAGGCGACCGATTTGATTTTCTCCATGCCGTAGAAAATATGATATGCGGCAAAGGCAGCTCCAAGGGCCCCTCCTGCATCGCCTGCTGCCGGTTGAATCCAGATATTTTCGAATATCCCGGCTCCCGCTATTTTGCTGTTTGCCACGCAATTCAAGGCGACTCCGCCGGCCATCACCAGGTTTTTGCAGCCAGTGATTTTACGGGCTGTCTGCGCCAAGTCGACTACGATCATCTCTGTTATTTGCTGCATTGCCAACGCCAGATCCATATATTCCTGATTAATAGCTGATTCCGGCTCCCGGCGCGAAAGACCTAAAAGTGCCTTCCACTTCCGATCGTTGGTCATGGTTAGGCTGGTGGCGAAATCGAAATATTCCATATTTAACAGGATTGAACCGTCTGACCTCACATCCACCATTTCGGCCATTATCTTTATTCGAAACTGGTTGCATTGTGACGAACCGGCATTTCCATAGGGGGCCAATCCCATAAGCTTATATTCGCCGCTATTGACGCGGAATCCCAGATAATGAGTAAAAGCAGAATATAGTAATCCTACCGAATGGGGGAAATGAAGTTCTTTGAGAATTTTTATACTGTTTGATTTACCCGCACAAATGGTGGTGGTTGCCCATTCACCGACACCATCTACCGTCAGAATGGCCGCTTCTTCAAACGGAGAGGGAAAATAGGCACTGGCGGCGTGCGATAAATGATGTTCCGGAAAAAGCACAGGTATTCTGGCTGTGCCGAACTGCTTCAACTGTTTGTATAGTAATCTTTTCATGAATAGTTTCTCCTTGATCCATACCGGAATGGAAACCAGAAAACTTCGGAGGCCAGCTGGTGCAAATGCATGATAGGTTTCGAGCAGCCTTTCAAATTTAAGTAAAGGCTTATCGTAAAAGGCAATGGCCGAAAGGTCATTAAAATCAATACCCGACTCGTCGAGGACATACCTGATTGCCTGCTCAGGAAAGCCTGAATCATGCTTAATCCGCGTGAAACGTTCCTCCTGAGCTGCGGCTATTATCTCCCCGTCAACAAGAATAACAGCAGCACTGTCGTGATAAAATGCAGATATGCCTAATACTGAGACCCGTACCATGCTTAAAATATGGTGTAAATAAATGGCGCTAAAGCTGATGCCCCGGATAAGGCAATTACCAGCGCCAAAAACATTAAGATCAGGATTAGCGGGACCAACCAGAATTTTTTCCGTGTTTTAAGGAAGCGAAACAGTTCTTTAAGAAATTCCATGTCAGGATAAGTTTTGGGCGTTTAGAAGGAATCTGCCATATCTGCAGCGGTGAAAGTATGGTCACGGCTGGTCATTACTGATCGAGTCCCTTTTTTAAATTGCTTAAGTCTGAGGGTGTCCTTCCCGAAGAGTTTACGAATTTGTCCCATCGGAGTTACAATCAGAAAAAATACAAGTCCAAGCAAAATAGCAGAGGCGATCCTGCTTAAAATGGATGACAGACCAAACCATAAAACGGCAAACGGATAAAATATAACGGGGACGCTAAGTGTTAGCAGGCAAAGGATAATTGCCGTCAGAATCAGAATCTTCGTGTTTAACCAGAATGCGAAAACACATACTACCAGAATTGCCACTATTCCGAATTCAACGGTCTGTTTTTTTTCGGTTTTAGGGTTGGTTCCCTTAGTTTTTTCCATAATTAACATGCTGATTTAATTGATTTACCATTGTTTTGGCGTCCATATTCCGGGGGTCGAGTTTTAAAACCTGACTCAGATATTTCATGGCCCCATTATGGTTGAAAATTTTCTGGTAACCTTCCGCGATATGGTTTAGCACCGTCACATTTAACGAATCGGTCAGCAAGACCTTCTGAAGTTCAATGATTTTTTCCACTGAATTTTTAACCGGACCTAAATTTAACCCCTCTGAATTATTGGATATGGCATAATTCAGAAACGGCAACGCCTCTGACGGATGGTCTTCTTGCAGCAGAATTACCATCAGGTATTTGGCCTTATCGAATGTTGGAGCCATGTAAAACGATTTTTTTAAATAAAATATCCCTTTCCTGAAGTTATTTAATTCAATACCATATTTCCCTGTTAATTCGTACATTACCGGGTTTGTCGGGTTCTCAAGAACCATCGCTTCCGTTAGTTTACCTGCTTCAGAAAATCGTTTATTTTGCTCGTAATAAGCAAAGAGACTTTTATTTACTGCCATCCAGCTCATTTGTTCAAATGCCAGTTTCTTAGCCAGTTTTTCTTCCAGGGTATTAAGGGGAAGTTCACTTTTATATGCCGGATCATTGAATGGCCACCTGCTTTTCAGATTCCTGATTCGGAATGCCCCGGCCAAAGTATCGGCGCTGGAAAGCGGCATCTCTTTCACCAACTGATCGTACGACATTTCGGTTTCAGGAGTGACTTTTATAAAGTTGGCCGATTTAAGCGCTTCATAAAAGGCATCGGAAAGTAGCGAATAACCGTGAATGTTCGGATGGACATGATCGATGATCAGGTTATCCCCGATGATCCTGTTTGGAGAATGTTGTTCAAACACTCCTTTTGTATCCACCAGATGGGTGTTTTTATATTCTATACATAACTGTTCAATGACCTGGTTGAGCTCCTCAGGCGCCCTGAAACGCAGTAAGTCAAGGTCTTTAGCCTTTTGGAAATAAGTCTTTGCATGTTGAAAATCACCTCTTGAAACGGCAATCCGACCCAAATAGAAATTGCATGAGGCGTGATCAGGAAATATCAGGCTGGCCTCATCGAAGTAATTTTGAGCAGAAATAGTGTCCCTGGCAGCCCATGCTTTTGCTCCTGAATTGTATTTTATTGAAAATGAAGCAGGCAGTTGTTCATTTTCTGGTGTGGTTATAAATGGGGGTAAATCTTTTTCGTTGCTTACCAGGTTGCTCAGAAAAACCGGAATTTGTTTCTCCCCGAACAGTTTAAGGGTTTTACCGGTATTGTAGCTGAACTGTTCAATTCCACGGTGGTACAAACGCGACTTAAACGGAATCCTCTGACTCGAAACGATTACTTTCATTCTGGGAGAATCCGGATCGACCGCTTTATTGCTGAAAAGCCGGGTAAAATCCCGGGTTAAATTATTGATTAGCTGGACTGTTCTAAATGTACGTAATTCAATAATAATATTGGTCAGGAAAGGATTAACAGCAACCGATTGAGTGGAGCCAACCCCCAAAGCGCCATAATACTCGTTTTGTCCCACATAAATCAAAACCGCATCGGGTTGAAAGTTTACCAGCTCTTTGGAAAACCCCAGAATGGTGTATGAATTTACGGCTGTCAGCGAAAGGTTAATAATTTCAAAATTTTTTTCCGCAAATGTATGCATAAGGCGATATTGCAGCCAGCGGTGAAATGAGGCGTTAAAAAAATAGGGATATCCGATTGTAGTAGATTCTCCCAGGACGAATATACGACAGGTATTGGGATCCTTTTTCTTTTTGAATAATTCACTATTCCCAACCGTAGCGAGGGCAGGATCTGTAAAATACTTCCGTGAGGCGTAAGGGTTAAAAACCAAATAATCTGGATCTTTTTGGTAATCAATAAAAAGTTTGAGGTTGTCTCCATAGCTAAACAGTCTTAGCGATAATTCGAGGATTACCAGCAATACAAAGGGAATAGATACTCCTAAAGCTTTAAAAATCTGTGTGTTTTTTTGTGCGCTGGAATTTGACGCTACTTCTGCCTGACGGTTAACATTTTTCTTCATTTGGTAATTTCAGTAATCTCCTGGTTATCCCTGCTTGCAAAAATGAAAAGGCCCCACTGTAATGCCTGATCGGATAAGCTTATTCGGTTTCGTTATTGGTTATATCCGCAAATCCCCGATTATACCTATTGGAATTTCATTTTTATCGGGAAATTTTATGATCCATTGGAAAGATAAATAGTATTTATTACTTTTGTTTTATTGTTACCATACCTAATTACGAACAATTACCTGTTTCTATTTTCTATATTATTGTTTTTGTTGATTTTAATCGATTGATAAATAGAAACATAGAGAGACGATTTTTTTATATAAGTATAAATTACTTTTAATATGCCTGACATGAAAAAAATGAACTTCCTTCATTCAATCCTTACTGTTTTGTTATTCCTGTTCACATTTTCCGGGTTTGCCCAAAATTCGGTGATTATTCATGCCGATAAACCGGGATCAAAAATTGACAAGGCTATTTACGGCCATTTTGCAGAGCACCTTGGGCATTGCATCTATGGCGGGATATACGTGGGAGAGCAATCGGATATACCAAATACCAAAGGTTTTCGTCTGGACGTAGTGGGGGCTTTGAAAGAGTTAAAAGTCCCTTTGGTTCGCTGGCCGGGTGGTTGTTTTGCTGACACCTATCATTGGAAAGACGGGATAGGTCCAAAATCGGAGCGTCCCTCAATAATCAATGTACATTGGGGTGGAGTGACTGAAGATAACAGTTTTGGGACTCACGAATTCCTTGATTTTTGCGAGCTGATCGGGGCTGATGCCTATGTCTGTCTGAATGTGGGAAGCGGAACCGTTCAGGAAGCTGCGCAATGGATGGAATATGTCACTTCATCGAACGAAAGTCCGATGACCAAACTGCGTAAACAAAACGGGCGCGAAAAACCCTGGAATGTAAAATACTGGGCAGCCGGAAATGAGACGTGGGGATGCGGAGGAAATATGCGCCCTGAATATTATGCAGACCTTTATAACCAGTATTCTTCATTTATGCGCGCCCCCGGAATTTATAAAATAGCCAGCGGTGCCAATGTGGAAGATTATAAATGGACGGATGTGCTGATGAAGCAGTCAGCCAAAATGATGAATGGCATCTCACTCCATTATTATACCATTCCGGGCACATGGGAAAACAAACATTCAGCTACTCAGTTTGATGAAAAAGAGTGGTTTATTACCTTGCAAAAGACGCTTAAAATGGAAGAGCTGGTCACCAGACACTCCGAAATTATGGATAAATACGACCCTGCCAAAAAGGTGGGTCTTTTGGTTGATGAATGGGGCAACTGGTTTGATGTGGAACCAGGTACCAATCCCGGATTTCTTTTCCAGCAGAATACGTTGCGCGATGCCCTGGTGGCAGGCATCAACCTGAATATATTCAACAACCATGCCGACAGGGTCCGGATGAGTAATATCGCACAAATGATTAACGTCCTGCAATCGGTAATTTTAACCAAAGAGAAGGAGATGGTTTTAACGCCAACCTATTATGTATTTAAGATGTACAATGTTCACCAGGATGCCACTATGCTTCCTCTTGAAATAATGTGCAATAAATACACTTCAGGTTCAGCCTCCGTTGATGCTATCAATGCATCGGCATCAATTAAAGACGGTGTAGTAAGCATCACCTTGTGCAACCTTGATCCTGTAAATGGTCAAAAAGTAAGTTTTGAAATTCATGGACTTAAAACTTCACAGGTTTCGGGAGAAATTGTTACTGCCGATAAAATGAATGCCTATAATGATTTTGGGAAAAAAGAAGAGGTTTCAATTGCCGATTTTAAGGGTGCCAAGCTGAACAAGGGAAAGATTGAAGCTACGCTTCCTGCAAAATCGGTTGTTCTTATCCAGTTAAGATAATCGGGTTTGAGGAGAACTCCTTTAAAAATATTCGGCGGCTAAACCACCTTAATCGGTTTTTTATTAATATTCGTAATAAATTCAAAGGTTATGAAGTAGATTGTCACTGTCCTTTTTGTATTTCTCATCCTGGGTGTATAGTCGTTAGTGGCGCAGGAAAAACCTGTACCTTATAGTCAGGCTGACCGGGACCGGATGGTAAGGGTAGAAATTCTGATACAGACAGTGGATAAACCCATGGATGATGTTCATTTACAGATTAACCGTCTTGATAAATCCGACAGTTATTTTATGTGGGGCTTCGGATTGGTATTAATGTCAATTTTTGGATTGATCGGATATGTTATTTATGACCGGCGTACTACCCTCGCACCCGTTGAGAATAAAACAGAGCGAATTATTAACGCTTTAAGGGTAGCATCTGAGAAAGATCCTGTTTAATAGAAGCTTTAAAACGAACTGCTCTCTGGTAAGATAACTATAATTAGCCAGTTGTAAAATAAATTGCACTGCTTAGGAAGCTGTTCACGCTGTAAATAATATGATAGCATCTTGCTTTTCGCTGTTGAGGGCTGGCTTTAAGGTTTGTGATTATTTGTTTTTTGCTCTTTACCTTGAACTGTAATGGATTTTATGCGTTAAGAATCGGCCGGCATCAGGTTTACGGAGTCCGGATGATTTATGAGCATCTGCTGTGTCGCGTCCACCATGGGACCAGAGCCAAGCCATCCGTCAATATGCCATAATGAAATTTTATTCAAGCTTCTTAATCTCTTCACTGTAATCAAATTGCAAATCCTCATGTAACGAGCTAATTGTTTTTTTGATCCGTTGCAACTGACGCAGATAAATATTCTTTAAGGTAATGTTGTGCCGGAAAGGGACCTCCTTTTTGAATTTTTTGGCGAAATAGATCAACAATTCGACCTCGGTCCGTTTTTGTCCTGAATAACGTATTCGTTGATTGGCAAAGGCGAGAATTTTGCGCACCCCTTTTTTTGTAAGATATGGCGTGGCCATGCTTAGTTCCTTAAATTCCCCGTCAATCTCATCCTTTACTTTGTGGATATATTCCGGTTCGTCGTCAGCCTCAAACAGCAGGTAGGAGAGGAGTTCCTTATTCTCCTTTTTGAACCTCGCAAGCCGGATACATAATTCCGGCAAATCATTTAGCGGGATATTATTAATCCCCCGTCGCAGTTCCGAGAGTGAGGTTGTTTTCATCGGGTAAACCGGCTTTTCCGAAGCGGATCGAGTAAATATTCGAGTCCATTCAGCTTGATTTCATAAATTGTCTGGAGGAGAATCCCCAATTTACCTTCAGGAAATCCTTTCTGTTCAAACCATTCCAGGTAAGATACCGGAAGGTTGCAGATTAACGTCCCCTTATATTTCCCAAAGGGCATTTGGATTTGAGTGAGCTGAATCAGTATGTTGGGATCTGGGTTCATCAGTAGCATTTAATATTGATCGGGCCAGACAATCCAATTTTGTTTCCATTTGCCCTGTCAGAAAAATCGATTTTCATGTTTTTCTAAAAGTTCCGGAAAGCTTTAAAATTTCAGGTGATTACCCTGACCTTTCTCATAAATTTTGAGTATTCAAATATAGTGCTTTAAAAGAGATTTTTCATAATTTTATAACGTTTCCATTCCCCCGTTTTCTGATCGGTTTGGATCCCTGTTTGAATAAATATGAAAATGGATTGAAGACTTATAATTAAAATATTGACTATGAAAATTCCTGATTTATCTGCCACCTATTTGGGACTCCAACTTAAAAATCCGATTATCGCCGGAAGCAGCGGACTTACTGATTCTGTCGAAAAGGTTGTAAAGCTTGAGGCCATGGGGATTGGTGCAGTGGTTTTAAAATCGCTCTTCGAAGAGGAGATCATTATTGAGATGGAGGAAGCTACCCATGCTATGACCAACAGGCATTTTGTTTTTCCTGAGACCATGGATTATATGGAAACGGCAAATACGGTGAATATTCTTGCAGATTATCTCGAATTGATCAGGGCTTCAAAAAATGCAGTTGGAATACCGGTAATAGCCAGTGTCAATTGTGTGAGCTCGCAGAAGTGGACCTATTTTGCCAGGGAAATTAAGAAAGCGGGGGCCGACGCCCTTGAACTTAACCTTTTCTTTCTCCCTTCCGACAGCAAGCGGGGTGAGAAAGAAATAGCCGATATAACGTTTGAGATCATCTCGAAAGTGAAGCGGACAATAAAAATTCCTGTAACCCTAAAGATCAGTGCCTTCCAGTCGAATTTAATCCGTTATTGCGAATATATCGACCAGGCAGGAGTGGAAGGAGTCGTTCTTTTTAACCGGTCGTGGTTACCCGATATCGACATCAACCATCTTGTCCTTTCATCAGGGTTTGTATTAAGCTCACCTTCCGATTTAGGGAACACCCTGCGCTGGATTTCCATGTTGTCCGGACGGCTCAATTGCGATATCGCAGCATCAACCGGGGTTCATGACGGGGCTGGACTAATCAAGCAACTCCTGGCCGGAGCAACGGTGTGTCAGATAGTTTCAACCTTGTATATCAATGATCTGGTTCAGATTGAGAAGATGACAGATGAACTTTCAAAATGGATGATTTCGCATGAATTTGAATCCATTAACGAATTCAGGGGCCGGTTAAGCCAGTCGAACAGCGGAAATCCTGCCGCCTGGGAAAGGGTTCAGTTTATGAAGCACTTTCGGAATTTCATATAGGAGTTTAGGCTATCCGGAGAGTAGACTTTTTGGTAGTATCAATTATACTTCAGCCTAAAGCCTATTGAGCAAGAAACTTATAGGTAATTGTCCCCTTTTGCCGTTCGGGGGCTTTGGGATCTTCATTAAACACCGTTTTTTCTGCGGCTTGTTTGGCGTAGGCCAGTGTGGTTAAATCGGCTATTGCCGGATTAGGCCTTGGCTCTGCTTTCAGAACACTGCCGTCGCGTCCTACCACAATATCCACAGTAACCTCTCCCCCCCCTTCGGCGAGATAAATAGGAATTGGCAGTACGGAATGAAACCTGTTTTCGAGTGAATAATGAATGTTTGATTTCCCCTTAAAGTTTGACTGTTTGACCTCCTCGCGGGTTTTCCCTTCAGCATGATCTGCAGGCATTGGAATGTCCCCGATCTCCGGAATTTTGCGGGCAAGTGTTTTGTTTACATCGCTGACCAGCTTTTTAGCATCTTCGATCTCTTTTTTATATGCCTTATCGAAAAACGGATCCCTGGATGAACCGGCTGCATTGTCATTGCCTTTCGCTGCATCGTTAACCCCCCGGTTTGAGGCCAGCTGATTCGCTCCTGACTTTTGCTGCTGCGAGATAGCAGGTTCAGGCTGTTGTTTCTTCTCTTTCTCCGGTTCAGGAATTTTAAGGTCCATTTCGGTTAAATCCAATACAATTGCATCCTTTTGTATACGGTCGCCCATGGTAAGCCGAGTTAAAATAAGGAAAAGAAAAATAAGGATATGAAAAACCAGCGTGGTAATCACCCCATAGATATTGTGCTTGTATATTTCCTTGATCTTTCCCATTTGCTGCGGGCAAAAATAAGCATTTTAGTTGGCCTGTTTTACCTCTTTTTGCACAATCTTTACAAGTGCTTTTCCTTTCCCGCTAAAGTGAACTACCTTTATACCCATATCTGAAAATAAAAAAGTGAGAGTCTGTATTGCTGAAAAACCAAGTGTCGCCAAAGAAATTGCTTCCATCATCGGGGCTAAGAGTCGTATGGACGGCTATTACGAGGGAAATGGATATCAGGTTACCTGGACCTTTGGACACTTGTGTACCTTAAAGGAACCGCACGACTATTCTCCTCAGTGGAAATCGTGGGATATGCGCCAGCTTCCAATGTTGCCCGAACGGTTTGGAATCAAACTGATCGCTGACAATGGCGTGAGGAAGCAATTTGGCGTTATTGAAAGGCTTGTTACCAATGCCGAAGAGGTAATTAATTGCGGGGATGCAGGACAGGAGGGAGAGCTTATTCAACGTTGGGTACTCTCCAAGGCCGGAAACAGCAAACCGTTAAAGCGGTTGTGGATCTCATCGCTGACCGAGGAGGCGATCCGTGAGGGATTCGAACATTTACACGACGGCCACGATTTTGATAACCTTTATGCCGCCGGCAGCGCCCGGGCCATCGGAGACTGGCTCCTCGGAATGAATGCTACCCGGCTTTATACCCTTAAATATGGCCAGAATAAACAGGTTCTTTCAATTGGAAGAGTGCAGACTCCAACACTTTCGCTGATCGTCAGACGGCAGCTCGAAATCGACAACTTTAAGCCCGAGCCATACTGGGAACTTAAAACCAAATATCGCGAAGTAATTTTTTCGGCAACTTCAGGACGCTTTGCCACGGCAGAAGAGGCGTCGGTGAAACTAAAAGAGATAAGCGGTCATGAGTTTTTTATCGTTTCGTACGAAAAGAAATCAGCCAGTGAGGCCCCTTTGCGCCTTTTTGATCTGACTTCGCTTCAGGTGGATGGCAACCGCAAATATGGATTTACAGCCGAGGAGACACTCAGATTGATCCAAAGTCTGTATGAGAAGAAACTGACCACCTACCCACGTGTCGATACAACCTATCTTTCTGACGATATCTATCCCAAAGTGCCGGGTATTTTGGAAAAATTAACACCCTATCAGGAGTTTACGGCTCCCCTGCTGAGTACAAAAATCAAGAAGTCTTCAAAGATATTTGATAATCAGAAGATTACAGATCATCATGCGATTATTCCAACCGGTATACTATCCAATTCGCTGACCCCTGATGAGCGAAAAATATATGACTTGGTGGCCCGCAGGTTTATCAGCGCTTTTTATCCCGATTGTAGAGTGTCGAATGTTACCGTTCTTGGTCAGGCAAACCAGGTGGAGTTTAAGGTTACAGGCAAGCAGATTCTTGAACCGGGCTGGAGGGTGGTTTACAAAGAGGATGCCGGGAAAGCTTCAGCCGATGAAAATATCCTTCCGCTGTTTCTGGAAGGGGAACATGGCCCGCATGAACCCGAATTGGGAGAAAAGATGACCCAACCTCCAAAACATTATACGGAGGCGACCCTTTTGAGAGCCATGGAAACCGCTGGCAAAAGCGTTGATGATGAAGAGCTACGGGATCTGCTGAAACAAAATGGGATAGGACGACCTTCAACCAGGGCAAATATCATTGAAACACTTTTCCGGCGTAAATATATCTACCGTGACAAGAAAAAAATAGTTGCAAATCAAACCGGTATCGACCTAATACAGATTATTGAAAATGAGTTGCTTAAATCTGCAGAACTCACCGGGCAATGGGAGAGGAAGCTTAGGCAGATTGAGGAGGGGAAATACGAAATATCAGCGTTTATGGCTGAATTAAAGGATATGGTTTCTGAAATTGTACGTCAGGTAAAACAATCATCAGGAAAAGTTATCGCCGCGGCTCCGCAGGAGGTGAAAACTGTACCGGAGAATGCTGTTAAACCGGAGAAAAAAAAGAGGCTTCCGGCAAAAGTAGTCAGCGATAAATTGATTTGTCCGAAGTGCAAAAAAGGGGAGGTCGTCAAGGGTAAGCTGGCATGGGGTTGCACGGCATTCCGGGATGGATGTGATTTCAGACTTCCGTTTGAATACTCAGAAAAAAAAATCAGCGATACAAATATCAGTTCTTTGTGCAAGAAGGGTAGGAGCGGTGAAATCAAAACAGTTGGTTCCGACAAGCATGTAATCAATGGACACCTGGTTCTGAAAAGCGATTTTAGTCTTACCTTTGAAGCGGTTGCTCCGATTGAATTGCTTTGTCCAAGGTGTAAAAAAGGGCTGATCATTAAAGGTAAAACGGCCTGGGGGTGCGGTGAATTCCGGAATGGATGCCTTTTGCGCATTCCTTTTGTTTTCATGGGAAAGGCATTATCAGAAAGTCATATGGAACAACTGATCTGCAAAGGAAGAACAGGCAAAATAATTGGATTTTTGGGCGGCGACAACTCCAAAATAGATGCGCGGCTAATTTTTGATAAGGAGTTTACGATTCATTTGGAAAAATAGTGTTTATTTGAATCTGATAACTGATTTAACAAAACTTTTGAATCGGTGAGATGTTAAGTTTATTATTGGTTAAATATTAAATATATGAAATTTTCCCTGAACAGAAAGGATAACGACGGATACAGCAAGGTCGAGGTTTATAATGAAGAGAATGTTCTGAAAATGGCAGAGCATTATCGCGAGATTCTAAGATTAATTGGCGAGGACGTCAACCGGGAGGGCTTGGTTCAGTCACCCATCCGGATCTCCAAAGCAATGCAATTTTTGACCCAGGGATACAACATGGATCCTGATGAGATCCTAAAGTCTGCCCTGTTTAAAGAAGATTACCGTCAGATGGTTATTGTGAAGGATATTGAGATTTATTCGCTCTGCGAACATCACATGCTCCCGTTTGTCGGCAAAGCTTACGTTGCCTATATTCCGAATGGATATATTACCGGGTTGAGTAAGATCGCCCGTGTTGTGGAGGCATATTCACGCCGGTTGCAGGTTCAGGAACGACTCACCACCCAGATTAAGGAGTGCATCCAAAATGCACTGAATCCCCTGGGTGTGGCTGTTGTTATCGAAGCCAAACATATGTGCATGAGCATGCGCGGAGTTGAAAAGCAAAATTCGGTTACTACCACCTCCGATTTCACCGGGGCTTTTCAGAAAGAGGCTACACGTCAGGAGTTTATAAGATTAATTTCATCAAATTTGTCATAAATTCGCTGAATTTAGTAGCTTTGCCGCTGTAAATTTTAGAACGATAAATTATGAAGGCATATGTATTCCCTGGTCAGGGCGCCCAGTTTGTTGGTATGGGCAAAGATTTGTATGATAATTCGTTAATGGCACGTGAGCTTTTCGAAAAGGCGAATGATATTCTTGGTTTCCGAATTACCGATCTGATGTTTAACGGTACCGATGAGGACTTGCGTCAGACTAAAGTGACTCAGCCAGCCATATTCCTCCATTCCGTCCTGCTGGCAAAAACTTTAGGGGAAGGCTTCAAACCTGATATGGTTGCCGGACACTCATTAGGCGAATTTTCTGCGCTGGTAGCCAGTGGAGCCCTCTCCTTTGAAGACGGACTGGCCCTGGTTTCCAAACGTGCGTTAGCCATGCAAAAAGCCTGTGAGGCTGAACCATCAACTATGGCGGCAATTGTGGGGCTCGAGGACGAAATCGTCGAAAAAATATGCGGTGAAATTAATGATGTTGTGGTTCCTGCCAATTACAATTGTCCCGGACAGCTCGTTATTTCAGGATCTATCCAGGGAATTGATCTGGCCTGCGAAAAACTGACGGCGGCCGGCGCAAAGCGTGCACTGAAATTAAGTGTTGGCGGTGCATTTCATTCTCCTTTAATGGAACCTGCCAGAACAGAACTGGCTGAAGCGATAAACTCCACAAATTTTTCCACTCCAGGATGTCCTGTTTATCAAAATGTGAATGCTACACCAGTGACCGACCCGGAAGAGATTAAAAAAAATCTGATTATGCAGCTGACGTCCCCGGTCCGTTGGACCCAGACTGTGAAGAATATGATTGCAGATGGCTGCACATCATTCACCGAGGTTGGCCCGGGACAAGTGCTCCAGGGGCTTGTAAAGAAAGTTGACAGGGCAATGACAACGGCCGGAATTAACACCTTTCAGGGATAAACAAATAGCTTCAATATACTAAAAGAGGGTATTCCGGTTGTGGAATACCCTCTTTTCTTTTGGGTTCTGATCTGTTCGTTTTATTACTTGAATCTGCTGCTTGTTTGAATGACTTAACAAATCAAATGTTTTCATCATTCAGATAGCTGAAGTCACACTCCATCGAGGTCATCAAGTGTGCGGCAGCCATTGAGACAAAATTTTCCAAAACAGCAAAGAAGCAGTTTAAGCATTTAATTATCAGCCGATTATGCTATTTGTTTAAAGCAACACTGCTGTACAGATGGTATTCGCCGGGAGCCAGGGTAATGCTGTAAGTTGTTGAATTTAGGTTGATGCTTCCTGTGGACAAATTATCATACCATATGCCGGCTGATGGGAAAGTAATAATGGAAGTATGCGGAATGACATCAAAATTGCCGACCACTTCCACATTGGCAGACGCGTCTTTTAGCTGAATCCATTTTACTGCTCCGCCCAGACTATAGCTAAATACAGATGTGGCAAACACCGGATTTTTGAGTTTCATCTTAATCATTTTTGAATAGACTCCATACAGGTGCATTCTGTTGGCATCCGCTGTGTAGTTCCACAAGATCGGCTTATCGCCCAATCTGCCGTTATTATCAATTGAAATATCGTAGCCTAATTCGCCGAACTGCCAGATCATCTTTGGACCCGGTGAGGAAAACATAAAAACAGCCCCAAGTTCATCGCGCAGTAACCCGGTTGCAAGGGTCTGTGTATTATAGCTTCCGGAAGCATTTCCATAGGTTTCATTCTTATACTGCAACCTCTCCTGGTCGTGACTTTCAAAATAAGAGATGATATTGTATGCCGTAGATGACGAAAAGCCCGAAAACTGGTCCGAAAATAGTCCCGAAATATCCCAGCTTGGATTTGAATAACCCATCGTAGCCTGCTCTCCCTGTGAACTCAGATTATTCCAAACGATATAACCCAATTGCGCAACCATCGCCTGTTCTGTTGAGACGGTCCAATATTCACCTGTAATTAAGAAGTTGGGATCTACGCTCTTTAGGTAATTGATATACTTGGTCCAGATCGCAACACGACCCGCGTCGTAGGCTGCATATAATGTTCCATCACTTCCTGAATTGGTTTGGGTATACCCGTCGCCCATATCAAACCTGAACCCGTCAATATGGTACTCCTGCATCCAGTATTTCATAACGTTTTCCGAAAAGTATACCGTTGCGGCACTCTGATGGTTCATCTGGTAACCAACAGCATAAGGATGCATGTTGGTCTGGTCGAACCATGGGCTGTTTGCGGCAGGCTGACCGGCCGCAGAATTCCAGTACATTTGTACCATGGGCGATGAGCCAAACTGATCTTCCAGTACAATATCCTGCAGTACCGCAATACCCTTTGCATGGCATGCATCAATCAACCCCTTGTAAGCATTTGGTGTGCCGTAATATTTATCAAGTGCAAACATAAAGTTGGTATTATAACCCCATGAATCATTCCCTTCAAACTCATTTACAGGCATCAATTCAATAGCGGTGACCCCCAGATTGACCAGGTAATTTAAGGTGTCGGTAATGGTCTGATAGCTGTGGGTGGCTGTAAAATCTCTGACCAGTATTTCATAAATGACCAGATTCTTAGGCTCAGGACGTGTAAAAGTGGTCGTTTTCCAGGTGTAAGGGGTAGGCGTTCCCTGCATTACCCCTACGATACCCGTTGTAAGTCCTGTGGGATAGGCTTTCAAATTCGGATATACACTCGACGGGATATATTTGTCATTGTCCGGATCCAGAATTTTATGACTGTAGGGGTCTGCCACTTTGAGTGTCCCATCAATGAAATATTGATAAGCGTATTCGGTCGTTGCCACCAGATTGTCGACCTGAACCCACCACCGGTTTCCATCGGTTGAATTTGTCATCGTATACTTTGAACTGGCAACCCAGTTATTAAAGTCTCCGATTAGTGAAACAGATTTTTTCCCGGGGGCATAAAGGTTGAATATGGCAGAAGTACCCCCGTTTATAAAGGTGACTCCATCATTTGCTCCTGATGGTACATCTATCTTTGTGGGTCCTACCGGAGTGGGTGTTATAGTTGAGTTTTTCTTGCACGAAGCAGTACCAATCAATAGAATGCTGATCAATAAAAAATATATATTCCTGATAATCATATGTTTTGTATTTAGTGATTTGTTTGAAATATTTCAATATACACCCCTTCTGGTCTGGAAAGTTTCAGAGCAAAGGTAAGATTTTTTAATGTTGATTTTAATTTTATTGGACAATACCAATTATATTCCTTAATTATTATTCATTCGAAAATAATAATGCTTGACGATCAAAAAATCGGGGAATAAATATAAGATTGGATTGCGCTATTGGTAAAAAAAAATTCCTAAAATTGCAAGCAATAAATACATTAACTTATTTGAATCCCTAAAATCGGAACTATGGAAGAACAGAAGAGTGGATGGTCAAGAAGAAAGTTTCTTGGTGCTTCAGCTTTAGGAATGACCGGGCTGGCAGTGCTGCCTGGTGTGATTGGATGTGCAAAACCTGAGTCAGATCTTAAAATCGGATTTATCGGATTAGGAAGGCAGGGGATGTTTTTACTCGATGGATTCCTGAACATTCCGGGCGTTACAGCGGTAGCAGCCTGTGATGTTTATGGCGTTAAACGGAAAAGATTTGAACGAAGAGTTTCTGCATTCTATACAAAAGCTGGGAAATCGGTTAAAGCAGACACCTATGAGAAATATGGTGATTTGCTGAAAAGAGAAGATATTCAGGCTGTTGTCATCGCTGTTCCGGACCATTCCCATGCTTACATTGCTATTGCAGCCTTAAAAGCGGGCAAGGATGTATACCTCGAAAAACCTATGACTTTTACCATTAAGGAGGGTCAGGAACTACGGAAAGTGGTACGCGAAACGGGTCGTATTTTTGGGCTTGGTAGTCAGCAGCGATCGGATCCGAACTTCCAGAATGCGGTTAACCTTGTTCAATCCGGTGCAATAGGAAAAATTACAAGTGTAAAGGCCTATGTCGGGGCTCCCCCAAAAGCTTACGATCTTCCTGAAGAACCACTTCCTGCCGATTTAAACTGGGATCTTTGGTTAGGGCCGCTGCCAACACCGATTCATTATAACCAGGAATTGGACCCGATTATTTCGCTCGATCCTGAAGTTAAAGAGAAAACCTGGGGTGGCTGGCGCTGGTATAAGGAGATGGGTGGCGGTTTTACCACAGATTGGGGTGCTCACATGTTCGATATTGCTCAGTGGGGTCTCGGCATGGACAAAAATGGCCCTGTTGAAATTTCGCCAATCGGCGACGGTTCTGAATATATCTCATGGACCTATGCCAATGGGATTGTGATGACTTCAGAACCATTCGACGAAAAGAAAACCAAAGGGGTTAAATTTATTGGGGATAAAGGTTGGATTGAGGTCTCGCGCGGATATTTCAATGCTTCTGATCCCAAATTAATTCCTGCCGAAAAGCCGAAAAATGATGGTCCGTATGAAACCAAAATTCCTCATCAGGTTAATTTTATCGAAGCCGTAAAAGGGCGCAAAGACCCGATTGTCCCTGTCGAAATCGGTCACAGCAGCGCAACAGTTTGCAATCTGGGCAATATTGCCTGTGATCTTAAGCGGACCTTAAAGTGGAATCCCCAGACGGAAACTTTTGTCGATGATACGGACGGAGCTGCCACAAAAAAACTCCATTATCAATACAGGGCTGGTTGGAAGTTGGTCTAAACAGAGTTCTAGAGTATGTGCCAAAGAGGGTGTTCCGGTTTTGGAGCACCCTCTTTTTATATGTAAACTGACCTTTTACGAATCGGGCTGGTTTCGTTCGCCCCCTTTATCCCTGAGAAAGTCTTCGGGCGGCATTTTTCCAATCGCTTGCCAAGGCTCTAAACAACAGAAGAAATATGGGCAGATTTTCGGAGAACCAATAAAGTTGGGGCTAACCTCAAACAACAGATTATAAAACTTTGTAACTTGAGGCTAATTATTCTATTGATTATTAGTTGTTTGTAGATTAATTTGCCGATTCAAACTGCTGCAGAAAACGTACATCATTCTCGAAATAGAGCCGAAGGTCATTGATGCCAAACTTCAGCATGGCAATTCGTTCAATTCCCATTCCAAACGCATAGCCAGTATATTTTTTTGAGTCAATACCGGATGCCTCCAGCACATTGGGATCGACCATTCCGCAGCCTAAAATTTCGAGCCAGCCTGTGTATTTGCAGACGTTACATCCTTTCCCACCGCAAATGGAACAGGAGACATCAACTTCGGCCGATGGTTCGGTAAAAGGGAAATAGGAGGGGCGCATCCGGATTTCAGCGCTTTCGCCGAACAACTCCTTGGCATAGTAAAGCAAAGTTTGTTTAAGGTCCGCAAACGATACATTTTCATCAATATACAATCCCTCAATCTGGTGAAACATACAATGAGCCCTGTAGGATATGGCTTCATTTCTGAAAACCCTGCCCGGAGTAACGGTGCGGATTGGTGGTTTCATGGTCTCCATGTCGTGAACCTGTACCGAGGAGGTGTGGGTTCTCAATAAAACATCGGGGTGGCGCTGGATGAAAAAAGTATCCTGCATATCGCGAGCCGGATGCTCTTCGGGGAAGTTCAAGGCGCTGAAAACATGCCAGTCGTCTTCAATCTCGGGTCCTTCCGAAACCACAAAGCCTAATCGTTTGAAAATATCGAGAATCTCATTTTTTACAATGGAAATAGGATGGCGGGTTCCCAATTTCATGGGTTCGCCCGGAAGTGTCAGATCAATGCCTGAACCAGCGGATTTCTGCTCCTGTAAACCTTCCCGTAACAGGTTAATTTTTTCAAGGGCAAACTCCTTTAACGTATTGACAGCCTGACCAATTTCTCTTTTCTGATCGGCAGGAACATTTCGGAAATCTTCAATTAATTTTGAAATTTCCCCCTTCTTACTCAGGTATTTGATGCGAAGTTCCTCTGCTTCATCCACCGATTTGGCAACTATCTCTTCGATCTCCTTTTGTAACTCTTTGATACGCGTTAACATGACACTCCTTCTTTTGTGAACTGCAAAACTACAAAAAAAATGGTTATTTATTATCCGAAACTGCCAGCCCTACAAACGAATCGGCAGTGCCATAATATAAAAACCACTTGTTGTGGAAGAAAACCAAACCTTCTGAAAAAGTTGTTCCGGCAGCGTATTGACCAGATGTCTCATGAGGTAAAGTGGGCCTAAGGATAAAATGGTCAGTTCTTTGCAGAACTTTCTCCGGATTTTGACGATCGAAAAGTACCTCCCCGACAGAATAGGTTCCCCTGGGTAGTTCGTTTGATGCATTTTCATCCTGGGCGTTTTTTCCGTTATACAGGAGCAAAATTCCTTTACCGGTGATCAGGGCCGGCGGACCACATTCAGTTAACCGGCTGTCAAATTTGCCCGGACGGGGGGAAATCAATCTTCTGAGCTCCTCTTTTTCATCCACCAGAGGATTCCAATCCCACAGATTTTCAGACCAGGCCAAATTGATAAATTTCTCTCCCCAGTACATCCAGTATTTCCCCTTAATTCTTACGGCTATAGGTCTGCCATTGACCATTTTGGTAATAATAGATCCGGACTTGGTGGGTTTATTCAGAAATTTCCCATGAAAAGCTTTTGCAAAGACAGGCCCTTTTTTCTGCCAGTGGAAAAGATCTTTGGACATAGCGGTTGAAAGATTTGGAACTTTATGATTCCAGGCTGTGTAGGCAATAATATACAGACCATCAGCGGTTTCCACTATTCTGGGATCTTCACAGCCGCCCGGATAATCATATTGGTTAAACTCATCATTATCGGGGTATAAAACGGGCGTTTTGAATTTTTTAAAATGAATTCCATCCTCGCTGATTGAAAGTCCAATTCGTGAAGTTCGGCCGGCATAAGCCGCCTTGGGATCGTCTTCACAACGTGTGAACAGGTACACTTTCCCATCTTTCACGATAGCAGCCGGATTAAATACATCAGCCTTTTGCCATTTCACCATCTCTTTTTTGACCGGACAAAAAAACTCCAGCGTCGTGTCGCGTCGCACAACCGGATTTTCAATGGTTTTAACAAATGGTCCCAAATCCCATTGCTGTTGGGCATTTAAAATACAGGAGGCAGCAAGTAAGCAGATTGTAATTGCAACATGTATCTTCATCCTGATTTATAACTTTTGAATTTTATAATTAAAAAGTTTATCGATATTCTGCACAACTAAAACAGGTGTTTAATATTCAATTCAGTATGCTTTGGAACGAGGGCACCCAAACTTTAGGTATACTAAGCAGGAATCGATAATACAGATAAATATGGGCTATTTTTTCAACCCTGACCTTTCAAGCAAAGGTTCAATTGAGGGTTCCTGTCCGCGGAAGGCCATATATAGCTTCATCGGATGTTCTGTTCCCCCTCTCTCGAGAATATTCTTGCGGAAAGAGGTTGCAATGTTCTTATCGAAGATCCCATGGGATTTAAACAGTGAAAAGGCATCTGCATCGAGAACCTCGGCCCATTTATAACCGTAATATCCTGCAGCATAACCTCCTGCAAAAATATGAGAAAATGCGGTGCTCAGGCAGCTTCCTTCAACCGGCGTGAATAATTCGGTAGGGGCAATGGCAGACTGTTCGAATTCCACGATATCCCCGTTCATGGGTTCGGTGATCGAGTGCCACGCCATATCGTTTAACCCGAAGCTCAGTTGACGTTCGCAGGCATAACCTGCCTGGAAATTCTCAGCATCAATAAGCTTTTGTACCAGATCAGCCGGAATTTTTTCCCCTGTTTCGTAGTGGTTTGCGAACAAATCGAGCCACTCTTTTTGAGTCGCCCAATTCTCCATTAGCTGTGATGGGAGCTCTACAAAATCGCGGTAGACGTTGGTTCCGGAAAGGCTGGGATAAACCGTATTGGCAAGCATTCCATGCAGGGCATGACCAAATTCATGCAAAAGTGTAGTTACTTCGTTAAAAGTGAGCAGCGAGGGTTTACTCCCGGTGGGTTTGGTGAAATTACAAACGATGGTAATAATTGGCCGGATTACTTTCCCGTTTACCTGACTTTCCGGCCGCAGATCATTCATCCAGGCACCTCCGCTTTTCCCTTCACGCGGGAAGAAATCTAAGTAAAGTACTGAAAGAAACGATCCGTCCTGATCGTAAACTTCATAAGATGTGGCGTCGGGATGATAAACGGGAATATCTTTATTTTCCCGGAAGGTAAGCCCGTAGAGTCTTGTTGCCAGGTCAAATACTCCATTGCGGACCTTTTCGAGTTGAAAATAGGGTTTCACCTGTTGTTCATCGAAGCCGTAGCTCGCATTCTTTAACTTCTCGGAATAGTAACTCCAGTCCCAACGCTGCAATGGCTCCGACAATCCATTGCTTTGGGCAAATTCCCGGACTTCGGCATATTCCTTTTGAGCCGCCGGACGCGACGCTTCATGTAACTGGTGAAGGAAATCAATGACCCGTTGAGGATTCTCAGCCATCCGTTCAGCCAGCACGTAATCTGCATGAGTTTTAAATCCCAGCAGGTTTGCTTTTTCCAGTTTAAGGTTGACCATTTTACGGATGATCTCCTCATTGTTTTTATCATTTTTGTGAAAACCACGCGAAGTATAGGCCCGATACATCTCTTCGCGAAGTTTTTGATTGTCAGCATATTTCATAAATCCGACAAAACTCGGGCCATGAAGTGAAAATAACCATCCCTCTCTACCTTTTGCTTTGGCCATCTGGGCAGCAGCCTCTGTTTCAGACTCGGGTAATCCTGCAAGCTGAATCGGATTGGTAATCTCAAGCTGGTAAGCATTGGTTTCAGCAAGGATATTTTCGCTGAATTGCAATGAAAGCTTAGACAGTTCTGTGGTGATCTCAGCATATCTTTTTTTGGCTTCTCCCTCCAGATTCGCACCGCTTCGGACAAAACCAAGGTATTTCTTATCGAGCAAATGCATCTCTTCAGCTGTCAGACCTAACTGTTCTCTTTGCAGGTAAACCGATTTTACCCGACTAAAAAGGTTTTCGTTCAGCGATATATAGTTGGAGAATTCCGATAGTTTGGGGGATACTTCGCGGGTAATGGACTGTATTGTATCGTCTGTTTCTGCGGAATTCAGGTTGAACAGGACACTGGTGACCCGCTCAAGCTTTTCACCGCATATTTCGAGTGCCGAAATGGTATTTTGAAAAGTTGGCTTTTCTCTATTGTTGATGATCTCATCTGCCTCATCCCTGGCTTCCTTCAGCGAAGCATCAATGGCCGGAATAAAATGGTCGTGTTTAATTTCCTGAAACGGGGGGGTCTGATGAGGTGTTTTCCACTCGGTTAAAAAGGGATTTGTTTCCTTTATTTCGTTTTGGGAATTTTCTATTGTCATTTTGGGAAAAATATGCGGTTTCTAAGTTTGTTTTTAAGAGTCTGGCTTCGTGTGGAGTTGGTCAGCTTAAATCTTTAGTCAGCTGTCTTTAAGTCTGTCGGGATTTATAGAATAAAACTAAATGTTTTGCATATAGAATCTGACCTAACTATTTGTATTTTAAATAGTTGAATATCAGTGTAACTATAGCATAACCCAATAACCAAATTATTTATTGATCCGGCGTTTTGTTTTGTCTTTCATCACACTCCAACCGAACTTTCCTATCCTTTTTCCGAGGGTATAATAGGAGCCATGAGAATAGGCCATAATTCCTGACGCAGCGAGACTGAATGCTCCCGTGTCCGGATCAATATACCGGTCATCTGCAATGATGTTGACTACATCGGCGATAAACATATCGTGTGACCCCAGAGGCTTTATCTCCTTAACTTTACATTCGATCGAAATGGGCGATTCAAATACAATTGGACATTGCACCATTGTGGCTGGTGCAGGGGTTAATCCGCTCTCCTTAAATTTATCGAAGTCACGTCCCGATTTAACTCCGCACCAATCTGTGGCTTTTGCCATTTCGGCAGTAGTCAGGTTAATTACGAATTCCCCTGTCTCCCTGATTAATTCGTACGAGAAGCGACCCGGACGAACTGAAATATAGCACATTGGAGGATCAGAACAAATTGTTCCCAACCAGGAAACTGTTAATAAGTTTATCTTACCTGCGGTATTGCCACAACTGATCAATGCCGCAGGTAAGGGATAAACCATATTTCCAGGTTTCCAGTTTTGCTTTCCCATTATGTTAATTATAAATACTGGCTACCTTTCAGTAAAATCGGGTAGATTAAGCGATTTAAGATTGCAACAGAATATTATGCCTTCTTTCTGCGCTTGTTATCTCCACTTTCTTCAGCAGAATAGTAGGTATAGTTATAACTCTTCTTGTAGGAATATCTGTAATAGGTTTCGTAACGGCCATATTTAGAGTAGCTGTATCTGAACGCACTGACTTTGATATCATTGACTAATAATGCCATATGACTGATCAGTTGCTTCTCGGCATAATAGTTCATCATTTCAATCTGCTGTTTCTTGGAGACACCGTAACGGAGAACAAATATGTTAAGATTTGAGAGTTGCCCGGTAATAATACCGTCGGTTACATAAGATACCGGCGCATTATCCAGAATGACATAATCATAAGTAGCCTTAAGTTTGTCCAATAAATCACTCATTTCAGGTTTACCTAATAATTCAGCAGGGTTAGGTGGGATTGGTCCTGAAGGTATGAAGAAAAGATTTTTTACAACTGTAGGCAGAATAACCTCCTCTAATTTGTCATATCCAATAAGGTAAGTACTCAGACCTTTTTCATTACTCAGATTAAAAGCCTGGTGAAGCTTTGGTTTACGAAGGTCAACCCCAAGAATAACGACTTTTTTGTCATTCATTGCCAGAATGGAGGCAAGGTTTATGGAGACAAAGGTTTTACCTTCACTGGGATGTGTCGATTGAACCGAGATCACGTTACCTTGTGTCTCATTAAGCATATACTGAAGATTCGTCCTGAACGTTCTGAAAGCTTCAGAAATTACAGATTTTGGGTTTTCACTTACAATCAGTACGTTGCCGGAAGGCTCATGCATAACATTCCCGATGATCGGAAGTCTTGTAATATTTTCAATATCTTCCTGAGTACGAATTTTGGAATCAAAGACTTTTAATAGGGCGAGAAATACTAATGGAAGACCAATACCTAAGATTAGGCCGATTATTAGAATAAGACTGTGAGGAAGCCCGATTGGAACTGCTGCCTCTGGCCTTGCAGTATCAATAATCTGAACATCCGGAACGGTGGATGCCAAAGTAATATTTGTTTCAGCCCTCTTCTTTAAAAGAAAAGTATACAGCTCATTTGTTACATTGAACTGGCGCTGAATATCAATCATCTGCTGCTCTTTTTGCGGCAGCTTGTTTAATTCTACAGTAATGGTTGACTGTCTGTCTTTAAGGCTGTTAATTGAGTTTGTGGCATTGTTGATAAGGTTTTTCAGGTTTTCTGCCAACTGACTGCGGTTTTGTGCAAGCTCCTTATCGATAAGCGCTAATGCCGGATTATTCTCTTTTGTACTGAATGCGACAACCTGTCTGCGGTTATAAAGTTCACCCAAATTAACCACGAGGGCATTTAAAGATGCATCCTCAATCCCGACAACAGAGGGTGAAACCAACTGTTTTTGATTCCCCGGTTCGTTCAGATAGGCCAGAATATTCCGAAAGTAGTCAAGCTGCATTTGACTTTGCGCCTTTTGTGATTCGATTTCCTTGAGGTTATTCATCACCAGGGTACCTTCAGCGTCGAGGTCAATTACGTTGTTTTTAGCGCGGAAATTGGTGTAGCGGCTCCCTGCGCTTGACATAGAGTCTGATATACCGGTAAGCTGATTGTTGACAAAATCGAGCGTTCTTTTTTGACCCTCATTCTGGATATTCATTTTATTTCCAATATAAACTTTTAAAAGTTCATTTAGAAACTCCCCGTCCTTTAACGGTTCGTCACCTGAAATGGAACACTGGATAATATCACTTAATTTGGTTTTTAGAATAACTTTTAATTTCTTCTGGTAGTCAAGCGTATTATTATTCAGATCATTGAACACAAATCGGAACTGACCATCAGGAATGGAGTCCACGTTTGGTTTTTTGATCAGGGTAAAACTGAAAAAGGGGTTGGAAAATGGAATACCATAAGTACCTTTTCCTTCATATTTTATGTCCGTTAATTCATTTTGGTTATTGATTTTTGCCTTACCATTAATCGATATGTTATAATCGTGATTTGAAACAGGTATAATGGTAATCGGAATACCACCTAAATTAACAAAATTGGCGGTCTCTTTAACAATAAAAGGTTCCTGTTTGTAAATCCCGTCCCAAATGAATAGTTTTTTCTGATACCAGTTTGTTCTCCAGTTAAGATTATATAGTGTTTGGTTAATAACGGAATAAGAGCCAATGATCTCAATCTGATTGTAGATATTGTTTTGTGGGGCATCCATAACTCCCTGAAACAGGTTTTTCATGTCCACTCCCACACCGGTTGATTTTTCCGGAATCATAATCATGGTAGTAACCGTGAACATGGATTTGGTTAATTTAGTGTACAGATAGGCGCTTGTAAGGCCTATTACACCAAATAATAAAAACCATTGCCATTGTCTTACTATAAGGAAAAGGATACTTTTAAAATCAAATCCTTCTTCTGTTCCTCTTTCTTCGTTATCGTTTGCCATGCTTTATAATATAATTTGTTTTCGATTATTTAAATTTTGTATGTTTTATCTTAATATATTATTCTACAATACCTTAGCTACAAATAAAATTGAAATGAGAGAAACCAGGGCAGATGCGGAAGTCAGGATAAGAGATATCGCCTGACCATTTAACTGGATGTTTTTATGTTTGTCTGGCTGAACAAGAATATAATCATTGGGATGAAGATAAAAGGCCTCCGAATTATAAATTTCCTTTGATGTTAAATCTAAGTTAAATGTTTTATTTCCTTCAGACGAGGGGCGTATAACAACCACATTTTTAATCGTTGCGAAGTCGGTATTGCCGCCTGACATAGCAAGTGCCTCGAACAGATTTATCGAATTGTTGTAATTGTAATAGACCCCCGGCATTTTAACCTCACCCATTACGGTAATTTTAAAATTGAGGAGTTTTACCTTGACAATTGCATCCTTAAGTGTTTCATCTGCTTTTTTCTGGATAATCATTTCAGCTGCGCTTTGTGTTCCGCCGGCCACTTTAATGTTTCCAAACATAGGTAGTTTTACTTCGCCTTCCTTGTCTACTTCAAAGCCATAAAGATAAGCACCGCTTGGGGTGGTATATTTAAGATACGACTGTCCGGACATCGTACTGCTTTCCATGGTTGCTTCCGGATTGTAGAGCATATTGACCTCACTGTTAGTCGATTTGATACTCACATAGAGAATATCGCCGCTCCCGAGTACATGATCAGTAAGCTGATTCGGAAGACCTTTTATGACGTCTTTCGATGTGACATCTTTTAAATATGTGAGTTCTTTGCTGCTCCGGCAGGAGTACAATGCCACAAACAAAATCAGAACTGCGAGCTTTAAACTATTTTTCATTTGAATTATTTTAATCATTAACTTTTAAACTACTAATGACAATAAACAAGGTTATGGGAAAAATGTTTATCGTTGAGTTCTTAATTTAGAATTATTAGTTATTTATATTAAAACTAACTTAAATTAATTGGTGCAAATATAGTAAATTGTGTAATTACATTATTGAATGTTGCAATAGTTTAATTAATGTATCCCTTTTTTTAATAGACGTACCTGATTGATCAATAACAGTAAAAACGGTTTTCTCATTGCATCATAACCGGATTTTAGCTTTGCTAATCAATTTAGCTGTTTAAACAATTTTCTAAAGCCCACCTGATTTAAAATAATCTCCCGCAACTGACTGATCTCAATCCGCTCCTGGAGCATGGTATCCCTGTAGCGTATGGTTACCGTATTATCCGCTGCAGTCTCGTGGTCTACAGTGACACAGAATGGGGTTCCAATTGCATCCTGACGACGGTATCGCTTGCCGATGGAATCTTTTTCGTCGTACTGACAGTTAAAATCAAATTTCAGATTATCGATAATCTGCCTTGCTTTTTCGGGCAGGCCATCTTTTTTGATCAGGGGCATTACTGCAAGCTTGACGGGTGCCAGGGGTGCAGGCAATCTCAAAACAACCCTGGTATCTTTTTGACCATTTGAATCTTCAACCACCTCTTCATGGTAGGCCGCCGAAATAATCTGAAGGAACATCCTGTCAACGCCAATTGAAGTTTCGACCACAAAAGGGACGTATGATTCATTCAATTCAGGATCAAAGTATTGAATTTTTTTCCCTGAAAATTTTTGATGTTGCGTAAGATCATAATCGGTGCGGGAGTGAATTCCTTCAACCTCCTTAAAACCAAACGGAAATTTATATTCGATATCTACAGCCGCATTGGCATAATGGGCCAGTTTTTCGTGCAGGTGAAAACGGTAGTTTTCATTTCCGAATCCGAGCGCCTGGTGCCATTTGATCCGCAATTCCTTCCATTTCTCAAACCAGTCGAGTTCAGTGCCCGGTCGGACAAAAAACTGCAGTTCCATCTGTTCAAACTCGCGCATTCTGAATATAAACTGACGTGCAACAATTTCATTCCTAAAGGCTTTGCCAATTTGTGCAATACCAAAAGGTATTTTCATTCTCCCCGATTTCTGGACATTCATATAATTGACGAAGATTCCTTGCGCGGTTTCTGGCCGGAGATAAATCTTCAGGGCTCCATCAGCTGTTGAACCCATATCGGTAGAAAACATCAGGTTAAACTGGCGCACATCTGTCCAGTTTCGTGTGCCGGAAACCGGGCAGACAATTCCGTTATCTTCAATAATTTGTTTCAATTCAGCCAGGTCCGCATTGTTTAGCGCTTCGGAAAACCGGTTATGCAATTCATCCCATTTGGTCTGAGATTCCAATACCCGGACATTTGTGGCCCGGAACTGTGCCTCATCGAAGCTCTCTCCAAAACGGTTTTTGGCCTTTTCGACCTCTTTTTCAATTTTCCCTTCAATTTTCGCCAACTCTTCCTCGATCAACACATCGGCACGGTATCTTTTTTTCGAATCGCGGTTGTCAATCAAGGGGTCATTGAAAGCATCGACATGGCCCGACGCCTTCCAGATGGTAGGATGCATAAAAATAGCAGAGTCTATTCCCACAATGTTTTCGTGGAGCAAAACCATGGAATCCCACCAGTATTTTTTAATATTGTTTTTCAGTTCAACGCCGTATTGTCCATAATCGTAAACTGCCCCAAGTCCGTCGTAGATCTCGCTCGATGGGAATACGTAACCATATTCTTTACAATGTGCAATTAATTTTTTGAATAAATCTTCCTGAGCCATAATAGTGGTTTGCAGAGCTAAAAAGTGCTCCGATTATTAAGTGTTTATAATTTAAGATTTTGACAGGGATTATTTCTTGTCATCGATCTCTTCGAATTCGATATAATCGCCCTCTTTTCGTCCGAATTGTTTGGGCTTTTTATTGGAATAATCGATCGTCATATCCCCCTTTCGTACGGTGCGGCCCTCGTTGGAGGCCGATTTGTTCTGCATATCCTGATAAATCTTATTGGCTGCATTATTCACAATTCGTGGTGCAAGAAACCGGATTAAGAATTTAAACCCATAGTAGATCACAAGGATGATCATCAACAGATCGAAGAACGAGACAATATTAAGTAAAATATAAAGTTCCATTATAGTTGATTTTGATAATCACCGCAAAATTAGGAAATATTTCATTCTTATCATTCACCGCAGGGGGTTACAATGGTATAATATTAAGTCGGATCATTTTATCTGATAATTACTCAGAAAACCACCCGGAGTACCCGTAATTAAAATAAACGGCCGGTTTTCATTACCGCGGAATCCAAGAGCAAAGGGCGAATTTCCATCTATTGGGAAACCATCATAATTAGTTCCATCACTGTTTAATAGATAAATTTTGTGTTCTATTGTATCCGTGATGCCTATTTTCCGGCTTTTATCCGGAAAGGTAAATAGTTCAGGAGTAAGGCCGATGGGATTATTAAATTTCCGGACGAACATTTTTATACCCTTCTGATCGTAAACCACCAGAGAATCTTTATTTAAAATCAGATAATCGGGATGATTGTCAGTATCCACATCTTCGTATAAAAAAAAGTGGCCGGCGGAGAATCTTCCTATTGATGATCTCTTTACCGATCCGTCGAGACCAATGGAAATGATTTTCCCGTTCGTATCAGTGGTCACGAGCCGGGCCCGGGCATTCCCCGATTGGGGTTGCAACGTAAAGGTGTTTTTCGAAAAAGTCAGATTCTGTTTTATCGTTGCAATAGGTTTACCCTTTCGGTCAACGATGTAAGCCCGGTTCATGTCGTTAAAAACAAGATAATCCTTATTCTCAACCCGGAAAAACTGTACAGGCTTCAATATGTTGTGTTCCGGTTTTGGAGAATTCCAGCCGGTAACCGCCTTTCCTTTTTTATCGAAAAGGTAGACTTTGTGATCTTTACACGCGATAAAAAACCGGTACTCCTTGGTGTTGTCATAGTCGGCTACTGAAACGCCATTTGTCGCGGCTGACCGCAGGACGACAGGAAAATGAGGTGCATTATTCCCTTCGTGATCAATCATATGCAAAGCTTCAGAGGTGCTGAAAAAGTACTGCTGTTGTCCGTTTTTAAAGCAGTCAAGTTGAAATATCTCACTTTTTATCGGACCTTTGAGTTTGATTTTCCATTGAATCCGGCCATCCCGGGTCATCAGAATCAAATTTGATGCTCCATCCTGAACCAATATATCCTGCGCGGATTTATCTGAAAGGTTGGTTATAAAATATGGTCTGCCAATCAGGTTACCCGTATGACTCTTCCAGCTGATGGAAGTCGGGCTCTGTTGAAGGCCGGGATTGTATTTCAGACGACCCATATTATAAATCATCCCATTCTCATTCCCGATTTGCCATCCGGCCGATTCAATTTTCACCAAGGCCGCCTTATTTTTTGCTATTTCCTGAACGATTTTGAGATTAAATGTCTCCTTAAAAAAGTCGGCAGACCGGCCGGGGGCACTCCACAGATAGACGTTCATGCGATCCGATAGCCCGGAGGTAAACTTCCCAAAGGTGGGATCATTTCCCAAGGTCTCCTGCAATACATTAGCTATCAGAAATCTTCCAAGAGACTCAGGGGAGTTGCCCATAATCAGGCAATTGTCGAAAATCGTATAATAATTGGTGGCAGCATCGGCAAAAACTTCTCCAAAAACCCGTTTCCCAAAATCAGTAACTTTTGATTGATAAATTTTGAATGAGGTTTCGTTATCTATTTGATAAAGCGAGTAATTTTTGGGTTTGTCGTGTTTTCTGGATGGCGGCATCAAAGTTGCCAAAGGACTCAGCGCCTCCTCTATCTGACTTCCGCTTTTGACCCTCATCACAAAATACCTGTTCTCCTGAGGCAGTTCTGGTTCCGGCCGGGTATAGACAATTGATACCGCACCGTCGAGGTTCTCCTCCACAATTTTCTGAATGTTAATGCTGTACATTGAATCGATCCCGGTAAGGGATTCTTTGTAATCCTTTAAACCCAGAGTTTCTTCCAGCAGTTTCTCATAATCCCCAAAAAACAGGGAGTTGTCATTGATTACATACCCAAGAAAAAAAGTCGATTCTGCCGGGAAAATCCGGGACAGGTTAAAGGAATCGGGCTTTTGGTGACAAAATAGCCCCAACTGGTTCCTCAGCGAATCACCCGTAAAGCTAAATCCGTTCATTATCAGTTCATCTGTTTTCTGGGTCAGATCAATTTCAGACCATTCGGCCAGTCTGGCGGAACCTTTTAACCGGCTCATGAAACTTTCAGAAAAGAGTTGTTCTGTTAATTTGGAAAGCTTCTTATGATTCAGATAGATGTTGATGTCGATATTTCCTGCAGCGCTCTTGTTTGCTTTATCAAAGATGGCATTTTGCTTAACTGATTTATCTTCAAGCCGGTTAATGGCCTCTGTAGCCAGGCCAAGGTCAGTGGAACAAATAAATAAACCCCGATAATTAGTTGTATAATAGACGTTTGGCCTACCCGCTTCGCTCCATGAATAACACGTGAGTTCGGCACCTCCTGCCTCAATTTTTTTTACCGATACCCCGTTTCGTGCAAAATATTTTGCGAAAATTTCGCTCAGTGCTCTCTTTTCGGTCAGGCTGGATAACTCAATCAGTGAAAGCCACTGTATTTGATCCTTTTTTTTCTCGAAGACAATTGTTAAATCTTTGCTTGCAAATACCGCATTCTGTTTGTTATTAACATTTAAAAGTGAATCGGCGAGTTCCAGGTTCCGGTACAAACCGGAAACGGCAGTAAATCCCGAAAGGGCTTTCCAGACCGGATTATTCAGGCTCCGTGAAGTATAATTCCCGAAATGGTGAATCCTGATTATCGCCTGGCTATTTTCGGGAATCGCAATGAAGGAGGAAGTCCCCAAATATTTAGATTCGCGTGCGAAAAGGAACCATCCTGTAACTAATCCTGCAATCAGGAGTATGGTAATTCCAATCAAGATTTTTTTACCCATGCGGCTTCCTTCCGTTAGATTTCAGTAACAATGGTAAATATAGTTTTTATTGAGCTTTAACCTGCGAAGCATCCACAAGTTTATAAATTTTGTCGGAGCGTCGCAATTTTGTATGGATCAGAATCGAGCACAGTTCCCCTTTTTTTGCTTCATTTACCGTTTGTAAACCTACTCTGATCTCCTCAACTTTGGTTTCAATTACCCCGGTACTCGGACCGTTGACAATGATTACATCGCCTGTTTTTAACCCGCCGGTCTCAAGCTTTATTTCTGCCACCTGGAGGTTTGAAAAATAATTGGTAACCTTCCCCGTATAAATCTTTCTTTTGGATGCCAGAGACCCATAATTGCTGCTCCATTCTCCCAGTTTTTGTCCCAGATAATAGCCGTCCCAGAAACCCCGATTAAATACCGAGGCAAGCCGGGCATCCCAGTTGGTGATTTTATCTTCATTAAAGTTTCCTTCAAACCAGGCATCAACGGCCTCATGATAGCACTCAACAACGGTTTTAACGTATTCGGGACTTCGGGCCCGTCCTTCGATTTTTAGAACAGTAACCCCTGAGTCAAGAATTTTATTCAGAAAATGTATTGTTTTTAGATCTTTTGGTGACATGATGTATTCATTGTCTATTTCCAGCTCGCGTCCGGACTCCTTGTCTGTAACCAGATAAGCTCTTCGGCAGGCTTGCATACATGACCCGCGGTTGGCCGACGAGTGGGTTTCATGGAGCGACAGGTAGCATTTCCCCGAGGTTGCCATGCATAGGGCACCATGTACAAACATCTCGAGCCGGATCAGCTTTCCGGATGGACCCTTTAGCTGATTTTCTGCAATTTTCTGATGGATATTTTGAACTCTTCCCAGATTCATTTCACGGGCAAGTACCATAACATCTGCAAATTGAGAGTAGAATTTTACCGATTCGTAATTTGTGATATTCAATTGCGTGGAGATGTGAACCTCAATATTCAACTCGCGACATTGCTGGATCACAGACATATCTGCAGCTATAACGGCTGAAATTCCGGCATCACGAGCGGCGGACAAAACCGCATAAAGTGTGGAAAATTCTTCATCAAAGACTTCCACATTGACAGTGAGATAGGTTTTTACCCCGGCAATCCGGCATCTGCGTGTAATCTCCTTAAGGTCATCAAGGGTGAAATTATTGGCCGAACGGGCTCTCATGTTCAGGTGCTCCACACCGAAATAGACCGATCCGGCACCTGCATGGATCGCCGCCATCAATGCCTCATAGGAGCCCACAGGGGCCATTATTTCAATTTCGTCTCTGTTCATATCGGTATAAATATAGATACAAAGGTACAATTTACTGCCTGTCTTGCAAGATTACGTTTAGATTATGTATATTTGGCATCCATGGAATAATTCAGGTAAAATTGTATAAGATATTCAATATGAGATATTTAATTCTAATTCTGGCAGTAATTAACTTTGCATTCACCAAAGATCCTGAAAAAACGGTCCTCAAATATTACGATGAAAAGTACCGTCCCCAGTATCACTTTTCACCCGAAAAAAACTGGATGAATGATCCCAACGGCCTCGTTTTTTATGACGGGGAATATCACCTCTTCTACCAGTATAATCCCAATGGTATTGATTGGGGATTTATGCATTGGGGTCATGCGGTGAGTAAGGACCTGATTCATTGGGAGCATCTTCCGATTGCTATTGGACCCGATGACGACTCTAAGGATAAGAGTCATGCCACCGCCTTTTCGGGGTGTGCCATTGTGGATGAAAATAATATCACCGGTTTGCAGAAAGGAAATGAGAAGACTCTTCTGATTTTTTATACCAGTTGGGAGTGTGGACAAAGACTTGCTTACAGTAACGATAAGGGACGGACATGGACCAAGTATGCCAAAAATCCATTGATTCCATTTCAAAAAGATGATGCCAGGGATCCTCGGGTCTTTTTTCATCGTCCGTCAGGAAATTGGGTTATGGCACTCTACCGCAGACCGGGTAATGACGCGAAGAAGCAGGGGATTTCAATTTATACATCAAAAGACCTGATTAATTGGGAATTGCAGAGCCATGTCGTTGGTTTTTATGAATGTCCCGATTTTTTTGAATTACCATTGGATGGGAATAAGGAGAAGTCAAAGTGGGTCATGATGGGAGCCAGCGGTGATTATATGGTGGGCTCATTTGACGGAAAAGCATTCACTCCTGAAGCCGGCATGAAAATTCTCGATCATGGCAAGAACTTTTATGCCTCTCAGACCTGGTCAAACCATCCGGATGGAAAACTCATTCAGCTTGCCTGGATGCGGGGCGGAGAATTTACAGACATGCCATTTAACGGGCAGATGACCTTTCCATGTGAACTCTCTTTACGAACCACACAATCGGGACCAACCCTGTGCAAAAAGCCGATCGATTCTCTTGGCAGCTTGCATGAAAAAGGGATAACAAAGAAGAATAAAAACGTCATTCCCGGGATTAAAGGGAATCTGGTTGGAGGAATTTCAGGTGAAGCCATTCATATCAAAGGAAAATTCAACCCCAAAAGTTCGGACAGTTTTGGATTTATCGTACGTAATGGGAAAAAGGAGCAGGGAACTGAGATCAGATACGATGTGAATAAAAAGACACTCGAGTGCATGGGAGGACATGCTGTAGTCGAGCCCAGGAATGGGGTTATTCAGCTCGAGATTCTTGTTGACCGCTCTTCGATCGAGATTTTCGCCAATAATGGGGAAGTTGTCCTCAGCAGCTGTTTTGCCCCTGATGAAAAAGATAAGATATTGACATTCTGGACTCAGGGCGGGGAGGTATTGGTAGATGACCTGGAGGCTTATGAAGTGAAAACAGTCTGGAGGACAAAATAGCTGCCTTGAAAAAGAACGCAACACTGGTATCGAAAAATGATCAGACAGGACATCAATTTTGATGAAACCCGAACAATCCTTAAAGATATTGGTTATTAATAAAATGTGATGAATTGAATGATATATTCGCCCTTGTTTTTATTTTCAAACGCAGTTTCGAATTATTGGATATAGTTTTATCCTTACATTTGCGTCGCGAACCAGTAGTAATTTTTGACCCATTGAATGGCTGATTTTAATTATAACGTACTCAATCATATTGATTTCCCGGAAGACCTGAGAAAGCTTAAGGAGTCAGAACTCCCGGAGGTTTGTTCCGAACTGAGGGAATTTATTATCCGCGAGGCGGCGTCGAATCCGGGTCACCTGGGTGCCAGCCTGGGCGTGGTGGATCTTACCGTAGCCCTTCACTACGTCTATAATACCCCTTATGACAAGTTAATCTGGGATGTAGGGCATCAGGCCTATAGTCATAAGATACTGACTGGTCGCCGAAAGGTCTTCTCAACTAACCGGCTGTATAAAGGGATCAGCGGATTTCCAAAGATGTCAGAAAGTGAATATGATGCATTCGGAGTCGGACACTCCTCCACCTCAATTTCTGCTGCGCTTGGTATTGCGGTTGCTTCGGGGCTGAACGGAGAAACGGATCGCAAAGTCATTGCCGTAATCGGAGATGGTTCGATGACCGGTGGTATGGCTTTTGAAGGATTAAACAATGCGGGAGCTTCCAGTGCAGATGTGCTGATTATTCTGAATTATAATAATATGTCGATCGATCCCAATGTTGGGGGTATCAGCAAATATTTTGTTCAGATGCAAACCTCTCCGGTTTACAATAGTCTCAGAACAAAAATCTGGAAAGCGCTGGGCAAATTTAAATGGATCGGTTCTACAGCCCGAAAAGTGCTTCGGAAACAGCAGCAGGTGCTGAAATCGGTCGTTTTTCGGCAGAGTAATTTATTCGAATCATTCGGACTCCGGTATTTTGGTCCGGTAGACGGACATGATGTGGTTGGTCTGGTTCACATTTTCCATGATTTAAAGGCAATACCTGGACCCAAAATCCTCCATGTGGTCACTAAAAAGGGAAAAGGATTTACCCCTGCCGAAAACGATGCGACCAAATGGCACGCGGCACCCGGAAAATTCGATATAATTACAGGCGAGGTTTTTACAACCAGTTCTGATGTTCCTGAATCCCCAAAGTTTCAATATGTATTTGGAAAGACCATTGTTGAATTGGCCGAAAAGAATGAAAAGATTGTCGGAATCACCCCTGCGATGCCTTCCGGATGCTCCCTCAATATGATGATGAAGGTTTTTCCTCACCGTACCTTTGATGTGGGAATAGCCGAACCTCATGCAGTCACGTTCGCTGCCGGTCTTGCCGCAGGAGGAATGCTCCCTTTCGTCAATATCTACTCCTCCTTTATTCAGCGATCTTACGATCAGATCATTCATGACGTTGCCCTTCAGAACCTTAATGTAGTCTTCTGTCTGGATCGTGCGGGCCTCGTTGGAGCCGATGGCCCAACCCATCATGGAATATTTGACCTGGCCTTTTTGCGGAATATTCCCAATATGACCGTTTCAGCTCCAATGGATCAGGTGGAGCTGCGTAACCTGATGTATACTGCCCAGCTTCCCGGAAAGGGACCGTTCAGCATCCGCTATCCCCGCGGAAATGGGACACAGGTTGAATGGAAAAGGGAATTTCAGGAAATTCCGGTTGGAAAGGGAAGGAAGTTAAGCGATGGTAGGGAGCTGGCCATCCTTTCGATTGGGTATGCCGGGAATTTAGTGGTCGAGGCCCTTGGCAGACTTAAGCTGGAGGGAATCACCTGTTCACATTACGATATGCGCTTTGCGTCGCCTGTTGATTCTGAGATTCTGGATGAGGTCGCTGCAAAATTCAACAAAATTATTACCATCGAAGACGGTGTGATTGATGGTGGTTTTGGGAGCGCGGTGACTGAATATTATGCATTATCGGATAAAAAAATCGCGATTTACCGCTTGGGTGTGCCAGCCCGGTTTGTCGAACAAGGTTCGCAGGAGCAATTATACAGGGAATGTGGATTTGATGCCGAGGGAATTATCCGGACCGTTCGCGAATTGATCCACCCAATCGATGAATTCGGGTGGAAAGAAACTTCGGAAAATAAGCAAACCATCGAAAAATAATTATATCCATTGCAATTGTTTTGAAATGACGGCGGATCGAAAAATATTATTGGGTGGTATGAGAAATTTTTATATTTTTGCAATTCTTAAAAACAGGGGAACGGCATGAATTACCTTTCGCAATACACAATTGCATTTTCAGGAATTAAAGAGGGGATTCACTTGTTTGATTTTTCTGCTGATAATCGCTTCTTTGACAAATTTGAAGAGAGTGAAATAAGAAAGGGAAACGTCGGTATTCAGGTTAAACTGGAGAAACGATCAACCCATCTGAGGCTGACTTTTAACCTCAAAGGTGAAGTTGAATTAATTTGTGATCGTTGTCTGGAAAACTACCTCCAAACGATTGAAAGCAGTAACCAGATGTTGGTTAAGTTTAGTGAGACTGAAACTGACGACGGAGATGAGGTAATATATATTCATCCCGGTGCGCATCAGGTTGAGATCGGCAAACTGATTTATGAGTTCATCGTACTGAGCATTCCAATCAGGCATATTCACCCTGATGGTCAGGATGGTAAAAGTCTTTGCGATCCTGCTATGCTTCATAAATTAGATGAATACAGAGCTATCGATTTACCGGAAGTTAATCTGATAGACCCAAGATGGAACGATTTGAAAAAAATTATTGATTAATAAAATAAAGATTATTAAAAATGGCACATCCTAAGCACAAACATTCAAAAACTAGAAGAGATAAACGCAGAACGCATGACAAGGCTGTTCCTGCAACATTGGCAACTTGCTCCAACTGTGGCGCAACGGTCAAATTTCACACAGTATGTCAGGAATGCGGTTATTACAGGGGCAAACTGGCGATCGAAAAAATTGCAGCTGTATAATATTTTAGCTCTTGATCTTCAGTTACGTGCTAATTAATATAATTAGTATTAGGAAACTGAAAAATTGATTTATACATTCTCCGGCCTGTTTTGATTTTGAAGAATGTTTTCAGATGATTCTTATTTCTTTTCCGATTAAAATGTAAATTAATGGCTAAGCCAGTTTTTAATGAGGTAAAAGCGTTGAATTCCATCGCGCATGACACAAAAATTATTGGAGATATTGAATCGGAAGGAGATATTCGTTTGGATGGAGTTCTGGATGGCATTCTCAATTGTAAAGGGCGCGTGGTTCTGGGGCCACAGGCGAGGATTAAGGGTGAAATTCATTCAGCCACAGCTGAAATCTCAGGTGTTGTTGAAGGTGAAATTACTGTAACCGATTTATTATCCCTTAAATCAACGGCCGTAATATCCGGTGATCTGATTATGGGCCGGCTCTCGGTTGAACCTGGTGCCCGTTTTTCCGGTATTTGTAAAATGAACTCAAGTGAAACAGCGCAGCTCGATATCGAATTTAGTGGTTTGAAAAAGGAGATAAGCTAAAAATCCTCTCTGTTCAGGAGAAGAGCCGGAAGGAGAATAAACCTTTCCGGCTCTTTTTTTGAACAGTTATCGCATTATATTGTTTATTTTCGTAAATTAACGTGATGAAAGGACTCCTGATAATATTTCCCATTTACGGAAAATTCATGGATGTAAGTCCTGAATTTATTTCAATATTTAATAAATGAGTAGCCTTGACCGTTTAGTGAACTATTTTGAAACTGTTTTTCAGGAAGAGATCAGGAAGATAAGCCTCACTGTTCCGCATAAACTGTATGAGCCTGTCGCCTACTCACTTAGTATGGGAGGGAAACGCCTCAGGCCCGCTTTGATGCTGCATGCCACCTCTATCTTTGACGGTTCTCCCGAACGGGTTCTTCCTGCTGCAATGGCTATGGAGATCTTCCATAATTTCACCCTCCTGCACGACGATATAATGGATCAGGCAGATTTAAGGAGAGGAATGCCTACCGTTCACATGAAATACAGCTCAAATGCAGCGATTCTGAGCGGAGATGCAATGTCAATTCTGGCTTTTAAATATTTGGCAACTTTAAAAAGTGATAAGTTGCAGCAGCTGTTTGCCTTGTTCTCTTCAACGGCTATAGAGGTATGTGAAGGGCAACAGCTTGATATGGATTTTGAAACACGCCAAATGGTCACTGTTGCCGAATACCTCGAAATGATCAGGCTCAAGACTGCTGTCCTTATTGCAGAAAGCCTCCGAATGGGAGCACTACTGGCCGATGCCGGTCAGAGCGATTCTGATCTTTTATATGAATATGGGATCAATGTGGGTCTGGCATTTCAATTGCAGGATGACTGGCTTGACGTCTATGGTGATCCGGACATATTCGGAAAAAAACAGGGAGGAGATATCTGTGCCAATAAAAAAACCTATCTGTTGCTTAAGGCTGCAGAAGCAGCAACTGGCTCAACACATATTGAGCTAAATCATTGGCTGGCCAAATCTGATTTTGATCCTAAACAGAAGATAGCTGTTGTTATCGATATTTATGAAAAAACCGGGGTAAGTGAGGCCACCCGTAACCTGATGAAGAATTACCATGACAGGGCATTGATGGCGCTTGACAAAATGACAATTCCTTCTGAAAGTAAACAGTCACTTATTGATTTCGCCGGTGAGGCGATGGTGCGAGTCAAATAAGTAGAGAAATTTAATTCGTAATTATATCTTATTATATATCAGATAATTAATTCGTAAAAACAGGGATCATTATTCATTGACAATTACATAAGGCTGCCTTTAAATTTTTTAATAAAGTATTGCCAATGAAGTAAACTGGTTGGAAAATCTCAAACCGACACCAATTTTTCCTTCCGGCGATTCCATCAGGTCACCTAAAAACAATTAATATTCGGATGAAATAGCCATGATAGAAATAACACCAGCCGAAATGAGGATATCATCATGGCTGTTCCATTTGGCCACTAAAAAACAAAATATATACAAATGAAAGTTATCGACATCATTCAACAATCAGACAAAACCGTATTCTCTTTTGAATTACTGCCACCGCTGAAGGGTCAGAAATCGGATAAATTATACCGTACCATTGATGAGTTAATCGAATATAACCCTCAGTATATCAATATAACTACGCACAGGGATGAAGTTGAATTCCGTGAGTTGCCTGGCGGGCTTCTGGAGAAAAAAATCGTACGCAAGCGTCCCGGTACCGTGGCCATTGCTGCAGCAATCCAGCACACTTATAAAATTCCGGTTGTTCCTCATGTGGTCTGCGGCGGATTTACCAAGGAAGAGACTGAAAATATGCTGCTGGACCTCAATTTCCTGGGCGTTAATAATGTATTGGCTCTCAGGGGGGATGGTTTAAAATCCCAGAGTATTTTTGTTCCTGAACCGGCTGGACATTCCCATGCAAGGGAACTTGTTGAGCAAATCGTCAATCTTAAAGCGGGGAAGTACCTCGATCCTGAAATTAAAAATACCGCATCACTTGATTTTTGCATCGGAGTTGCCGGTTACCCTGAAAAACATTTCGAAGCCTCCAATTTGGATATCGATCTCCAAAACCTGAAGGAAAAGGTGGATGCGGGCGCCGATTATATTGTGACACAGATGTTTTTCGATAATCAGAAGTATTATGACTTCGTCGATCGCTGCAGGGCAATTGGAATTACTGTGCCAATTATTCCCGGGATTAAGCCCCTGGCAATGATGAACCAGATCACGATACTCCCTAAACTCTTCAGCATCGATATTCCGGAGGCATTTGCCAGTGAAGTGCGCAAATGTACAACCAATGACCAGGCCAGAGAAGTAGGTACCGAGTGGGCAATCATGCAATCACGTGATTTAATTGCACATAAGGTTCCATGCCTGCATATTTACACCTATGGTATTTCGGACAACACCCGTCAGATTGCCAAAGCGGTAATTTGATTTATCAGGAAAGCTTAAGGGATATTTAAAAGAAAAAGACAATTATGATATTAAGAGTTGGAGATAAAGTCAGATTTTTAAACCAAGTCGGTGGTGGTCGTATTACCTCGGTGGTTAGTAAGGATATGGTCAATGTAGAAACTGATGATGGTTTTGAAGTCCCTACAATGATCAATAACCTGATCGTCGCTAATGCCCCCGATCTCTATGATAGTGGGAAGTCCCGCAATACAGTTGCTCCATCAAAGCCGGAGCCTGCTAGTGAAAAGAAAGCGACGAAACCGGAAGAGCCCTGGTTCTCGGATAAAAATCAGGTTGCAGGGAAAGACGAGCAGCAATTCTTCTTTGTGCTGGTTCCTGAAGTCCCTTCCAATCCACCGACCGGGAATATATCGATGTATCTTGTGAATAATTGTAATGACACGGTTCTCTTCCGTTTCACGCAAAAGACGAAATACAATTACGAAACCGTTGTGGCTGGTTCGGCAAGTCCCAATTCAAAAGTATATCTTGGGTTGATTAAACCGGAGCTGATAGCCGACCTGCCTGTGTATGGTTTTCAGTGGCTTAGTTTCAGGAAGCGCTCCAAGGAGCTCGAATCGTTCCGGCAGAGAGAGATCACCCTTTCTGCGGTAAAATTTTACAAACCTAATTCTTTTATCACAACCCGGTTTTTTAAGGTGCCAGCTATGGTAATTCAGCTTCTGGAAAATCCGCTTAAAGCAGAACTGGAGAAGTTGTCGGAGCACGATTTTCAGCAGGCTAAAGAACAGAAGGATACCAAAAGAAGGGAACAACCAATTGCACTACCTGATTCGGACCTGGTTGAAATTGACCTTCATATTCATGAGTTGCTCGACAATTTTAACAATCTGACCAATACGGAGATGTTAACTGTGCAAATGAATAAATTTCATGAGGAGCTTGCTAAAGCGATTAATTCGGGAGTTAAAAAAATTGTGTTTATCCACGGAGTTGGAAACGGAACCCTCAAAAATGAACTTCGGCGTGAATTGCAACGGAAATATTCGAAATACACCACCCAGGATGCCTCGTTCAGGGAATACGGGTATGGAGCGACGATGGTGATTCTGAGGAAATAGTAGTTGCCGAGTCTTGTGAAGGACTGTCGGATGATGCTGAATTGCTTTTAGATTAGGTAGCCGGTTAGGCACACCCTCCCGCCGTCTCACCGTCTCGCCTTCTCACCCTCCCGCATTCTCTCCTTCTCACCCTCCCGCCGTCTCTCCTTCATCCCCCTGCTTTCTTGGCCTTGTAACCATCGGCAAGGAGCAGTTCGATAATCCTGTCGCGGAAATCTCCCTGAATCAGGATTTCACCATCTTTTACCGATCCACCTACGCCGCATCTCGATTTCAGCTTCTTTCCCAATTCCTTCAGATCCTCCTCCGAACCGATAAAACCGTCGATTAAGGTCACCTTCTTTCCGGCACGCTGCTTCTTGTCGAGCAAGACCTTTAGATTTTGCTGAGCAGGCTTAACCGTTTCCAGATTCGGATCCTCAGAATTATAGTTATAAGCGAAATCATTGGCTGTAGAATAAACAATCCCTTCCCTTG